>PDWJ01005497.1_pt1 | contig 22655 bp, 21 predicted proteins | sample 1430881 | NCBI WGS metagenome assembly PDWJ01 (sample SAMN01162460, study PRJNA174530) | Oral metagenome, whole genome shotgun sequencing project. | biome: Marine environment; feature: Marine mammal; material: Swab sample of the gingival sulcus; isolation source: swab sample of gingival sulcus... | reverse complement strand
GCTGCCTGGCAGGTGGTCCTCGACGCCATCCGATCAGCCTGACGACACCGCCGATCGTGTCGGAGCCAGGGTCAGACCTGATTAGCGTGGGCCCGGTGAGCGATTCCTTTCCCCGCCAATACGCCCGCACCCAACGTCTGACCCTCGGCGAGCCCCGCAATCTGGCCCTCTCCGCTGACGGGTCTCGATTGGTTTTTCTCCGATCTCGCTCCGGTGACGACGCCCTCACCCAACTCTGGTGCATCGAGGTGGGCACCGGTTCAGAGACCTGTGTGGCCGATCCCGCTGAGCTGACCACCGGTGGCGAGCTCTCCGACAGTGAACGCCGCCGCCGAGAACGACTGCGTGAAGGAGCTGCCGGGATCACGGCATTTTCCCTCGACCGCGCCGGTGTGACCGCTGCCTTTGCTCTTGATGGCGGCCTCTATGTCGCCGATCTCGTCACCCACACCTCTCGCCGGATCGAGGTTCCTGGCCCGATCTTCGATCCCCGTATCTCCCCCGACGGGTCCCGGATCGCCTATGTCAGCGATCGGTCGTTGTGGATCACCGATCTCGACGGGAACAGCACCGAGCTGGCATCCGATGAGGGCGTCAGTTGGGGGCAGGCCGAGTTCATCGCTTCCGAGGAGTTCCGCCGTTACCGAGGGATGTGGTGGAGCCCCGATTCGGCAATGGTGGCTGCATGTCGGGTCGACGAAACTCCGGTGGACACGATCCATATCTCCGATCCGGCTCATCCCGCGGTGCCACCACGCTCGGTCCGATACCCGGCAGCGGGGACACCGAATGCCACGGTCACCCTCCACCTCCTGCCCCTCGATGGTGCTCCCCGCCAGGAGGTGACCTGGGACCACGACCAATTCAGCTATCTGGCCACGGTCAACTGGAATCATCACGGCCTGGCGGTCACGGTGATCTCGCGAGATCAGCGGGACCTCACCACCTTCGTGGTCGATCCAACGACTGCCACGACCACCACCGTGCTCACCGACCATCGTGACGACTGGATCGATCTGGTGCCGGGCACCGGTGTCCTGGTCGACCCCGACACCGTGATCATGGCCACCGACCACGATGGTTCACGACGCCTGATAATCGGCGATCAAACGATCACCGATACCGACCTCCACGTGATGTCGGTGGTCAGCGCCACCGCCGAACAGATCGTGTTCACCGCCCAGCCGATCGAGGATGCCACCGTTACCCATCTCTATCGATGGAGCCCCGAGCGCGGAGTCGATGCGATCACCAGCGCCCCCGGAGTCCACAGCGCCGTGGTGGGCAGCGACACGATCATCGTCGGATCAACCTCGATGGACGCTCCCGGTCGTCGCTGGCAACTTCCACATGGACGGGTGGTCTCCTCACGGGCCGAAGCACCGCTCATCAAACCGAACGTGATCCTGTCGAACGAATCCTTCGGAGCGATGGCGGTCGTCTTGCCCCGTGATCATGATGGCTCGGCCCTACCGGTCCTGATGGACCCCTACGGTGGCCCCCTTGTCCAGCGGGTGATCCGATCGGCGAATGCCTGGTATTTGCCTCAATGGTTCGCCGACCAAGGCTTTGCCGTCGTGGTCGCCGATGGTCGAGGCACCCCGGGCCGAGGTACCGCCCATGAACGGGCGGTGTTCCACGATTTGGCTACCGGGGTGCTCGACGACCAGGTCACCGCCCTCCATCTAGCTGCCGAACGCCACCCCGAGCTCGACCTTGAACGGGTTGGTATCCGTGGGTGGAGTTTTGGCGGCTATCTGGCTGCGCTGGCGGTCTTGCAGCGGCCCGATGTGTTTCATGCCGCCGTTGCCGGGGCCCCGGTCACCGAGTGGCGGTTCTACGACACCGCCTACACCGAGCGTTATCTCGGCGATCCCCGACACTACGGCGAGGTCTATGACTCCCACTCCTTGATCTCGATGGCCGACCAGCTCACCCGGCCCCTCCTGCTGATCCACGGCTTGGCCGATGACAATGTGCTCGCCGCCCACACCCTGGGGCTGTCCTCAGCCCTTCTGGCTGCTGGCCGCCCCCACGAGGTCTTGCCTCTGGTCGGTGTCACCCATATGACTCCCCAAGAGGTCGTGGCCGAAAACCTCATCCTCCATCAGCTGGACTTCTTGCGCCGACACCTCACCTGACCACGATCACCGGCCACGGATACGGCCTCAACACCGCCGGAGTGACTACTGTGGTCAAGGTTATGAATGAACAGCCCACTCCCACTGGCTCAGACGAGCTTGCCGATCTCTATTCGGGGGTTGCCGTTCACGCCACCGCCGATCGAGAGCACCAGGCTGCCCTTGAGCTGCTCACCCTGGTCATGCTGGCTGATTGCCATCTTGATGAGGCCGAGATCGACGCCATCCGAGAGATCACTGTCGATTGGCGAGATGACGAGTTGCGTCTTGACACCTATCTCGACGAAGCCCTCACCCGGGTACGCCAGGCGATCAAGGCTGACACCATGATCGAACTCCTCGACGATATCGACCGCCGGATTTCTAGCCGGGTTCTTCGTCGGGCGCTCTATTCCGCTGCCCATGAGGTCGCCCACAGTGACCAGAACGTGCCTCCCCTCGAAGGCTCAATCCTGGCCCAAATCGCTGTCCGTTTCAGCTGATCGGTCAGTCGTCGGTATGGGCCGGGGCGAAAAACTCCCGACTGTCGGCAATCAGGTCAAGAACTGAGAGCTCGGTCGGCGCCAGCGCTGCATCAGACACCCCGATCGGTTCGACCCGGTCGCCCCAACGGAAGATCGCGCTAGCCCAGGTCACCCCACCCCCGAAGGCGGTCATCGCCACCACCGAGCCAGGCGTGATTCGGCCATCGTTGACCGCATCGTTGAGGGCCATCGGCACCGAGGCAGCCGACGTGTTCCCTTGATCGGCGATGGTCACGATCACCTGGTCGTCAGCGATGCCAAGCCGGCTGGTCGCCGCCCGAATGATGCGCTCATTGGCCTGATGGGGAACGAGAAAATCGATGTCTGATGCCGACAGTCCAGCGGCGTCGAGAGCCCGCTCCATCGAGGACACGATCGCCTTGACGGCGATCTTGAAGATCGTTTGACCTTCAAAATGGATCCGAGAATTGAACGGGGTGCGAGGCCGGGAGATCGGATAGCGCGTCCCCATCATCTCGAAAGTCATCGCCGACCCATAGCCGCCGTCAGCGCCCAGGTCACCGCCGAGGAACCCGGCTCCGGTGTCGCTGGCTTCCAAGACGACCGCGCCGGCACCGTCGCCAAACAGGATGCAGGTATTGCGATCGTAATAGTCAACGACCCAGTGGAGCTGGTCGGCGCCGACCACCAGGATCCGTTTGCGTACCCCAGCGGCGATCAATGAGGCCGCGTTGATCACTCCATAGACAAATCCCGAGCAGGCCGCATTGAGATCGAAGGCTGCCGCGTTGACGGCACCAAGACGTTCTTGGAGTACACAGGCATTGCTGGGGCAGGTGATCTCGGGGGTGATGGTGCACAGGACCAAGAGGTCGATGTCTTCGGCGGTGCAGCCCGCTGCGGCGAGGGCCTGACGAGCGGCGACCTCAGCCATATCGGTCACCTGAAGGTGGTTGATTCCCCTCTGTTTGATGCCGGTTCGCTCGACGATCCACTGATCGTTGGTGTCGACCAATTGCTCAAGATCGTGGTTAGTGAGCTTGACGGGAACATCACATTTTCCCCATCCGGTGATGACTGCTCGCGGTGCCATAGGCGGGAACCTTACCGCGTCCAGCGGGGTGACCAACGCCACATGACGGGGTTATCTCACCTGCTCTTACCAGCGATGATGACCTACTGGAGAGTAACCGCCTCGTTCAACGCTTCGCCCGAACGTCCCGGTCTGGTCGCGACGACGATCGGAGTTTGCGAACCAGACGCAGAAGGCCCGATGCAGCGACTCCCACCACGATCGCTCGTTCGATATGGGGATCGACCACCGCCATCATCACCAAGACCCCAAAAGCGAGCCCAGCCTCAAGAGGCGAGGCTCGCCACAGCTCCCGCCAGCGCTCGGGCCGAATCAAGGAGATCACCGCCGATACGACGACCGCCGCCAAGATGACCTTTGGCAGGCTGGCCAGGACACCGGTGATCGGCAAGACCGCCAAGAGCGCTACACCGGTCACCGCTCCCGACCATCGAGTGACCGCCCCAGCGCTGCGATTCAACGAGCTGCGACCGAATGATCCACCGACCGGAAACGCACCGATCATCCCCGAGGCCAAATTGGCGATCCCCTGGCTGACGAATTCTCGATGAGGACTCCAGCGATAACCATCGAGAGCGGCATAAGTGCGAGCGATCGAGGCCGGTTCGGCAAAGCCCACCACTGCGATCACCACCGCCGGAATCAGGAGCGCCGGGATCGATGACCAGGGGCGCTCCACGCTCAAGGTTGGCACGGTGCGGGGAATCTCTCCGAGAACCGCTCCCTCAAAGCCCACCCCCAACGAGACGGCCCACGCCACGATCACCGCGACCAGGACCGAGGGGAAGAGGGGATGGAACCGACGCCCCAGGATGACCACAACCAGGGTGATACCCGCCAAGGCGATCGTCGGGATCGACCATCGATCGGGTTGTGAGAGCGCCGTGATCGCCCGAGCGAGCACCTGATTCCCAGACGCCGACACCCCGACGATGCTGGGCACCTGACTGGCGATGACCAGGATGGCTGCCCCGGTGGTGAACCCGACCAAGACCGGTTCGCTCACCAGATAGGCAACCCGCCCCCAGCGCAATACTCCGAAGATGACCCGACAGACCCCAACCAGGAGGGCCAGCATGGCTCCGGTGGCGACATAGTCCGGTGTGGCCACCGCCGCGGTTCCCGAGAGGGCACCAGCAACCAGGAGGGCATGAAGAGCGGTGGGTCCGGTTTGGAGATAGGGCGATGACGCAAAAAATGCTGCCGCAATCGCTGGAATCGTGCCGGCGAGGAGACCGATCGCTGGGGGCATACCGGCCAGCTCGGCATAGGCCAAGGCTTGGGGGATCAAGACCAAGGCGACGCTGATCCCACTGATCAGGTCGCCGCGCTGAGGCCGTTGGCGAGGATCCACCTCATCGACGGTAGCTCAGGGCGATCTCGATCGGTCCAGGGGGCGATCGAGACCGAACCGAGTCATACTGGCCAGACGATGAGTTCTGAATCCGACACCGATCTTGCGGCCCGATTGGCCACCGAGGCTGGACAGCTCTTGGTGACGCTCCGAGAAGAATCCTGGCAGATCGGTCGTTCCCGTCAGGACACGATGGACCTCGGCGACCGGACCAGCCATGAATTCATCGGCGCTGAACTGGCCCGCCTGCGCCCCGACGATGCGGTTCTCGACGAGGAAGGCGCCGACGATCCCCGTCGGGCTACCGCAGAGCGAGTGTGGATCATCGATCCTCTCGACGGCACCCGCGAGTTCGGCGAACCGGGCCGTCACGACTGGGCGGTCCATGTCGCGTTGTGGTCGAGCGATCGTTTTCTTGCCGGCGCTGTGGCGCTCCCAGCGCTTGACCTGGTCCTGTCGACCGATGCCCCTCCTCCCCCGCCCACCCACTGGCGCCTTCGACCTCGCCTGGTCACGTCGCGATCCCGAGCGCCCCTGGCTGCAGCGGTCGTCGCCCGGTCGTTGGACTGTGACGCGGTCCGCTTGGGATCAGCCGGGGCCAAGGCGATGTCGGTGGTGATGGGCGATGCCGATATCTATCTCCACGACGGCGGCATGTACCAATGGGATTCAGCAGCGCCAGCGGCAGTGGCTCTCGCTGCTGGATTCCATGTCAGCCGGATCGATGGCCGTCCAATCGTGTATAACGAGGCCGATCCCTGGCTCCCCGATCTTCTCATCTGCCGACCTGATCTGGCTGAGCCGGTCCTCTCGGCACTGCGGAACCCAACATCGTCGTGATCGATGATCCAACCTGGCAGACTCGAGCACCATGCGTCTCGTGATCGCCCGGTGCTCCGTCGACTATTCCGGTCGACTCGATGCCCATCTTCCCGAAGCCAATCGCCTGATCATGGTCAAGGCCGACGGGTGTGTCGCCATCCATGCCGATGGCGGTGCCTACAAGCCCCTCAATTGGATGAACGCCCCCAACACCCTGACCGAGGAGCTCGATGCTGAGCCTCCCCGCTGGATCGTGACCAATCCCAAGAACGAGATCCTCACCATCACCCTCCACGAGGTGATCAGCGATACTTCAACCGAGCTGGGCACCGATCCAGGACTGGTCAAGGATGGGGTGGAATCCCACCTCCAAGAACTTCTGGCCTCTAGCCCTCAGGCGATCGAAGAGGGCCTCACCCTGGTCCGTCGCGAGTATCCGACCGCGATCGGGCCGATCGATCTGGTGTGCAAGGATCCGGAGGGTACGACCGTGGCCATCGAGGTCAAGCGACGGGGAGAGATCGATGGGGTCGAGCAGCTAACCCGCTATATCGAACGGCTCCAACTGGACTCCTCGCTCGGTGAGATCCGGGGGGTCTTGGTCGCCCAATCGATCAAGCCTCAAGCCCGAGTCCTGGCTGAATCGCGGGGATTCCGTTGGGTCGAGGTCGACTACGACGAGTTGCGCGGCCTGGCTCCGGACGAATTGCGGCTGTTCTGATCAGCACGATCAGGGGCGAAAACCCACAACGCTGGGTCGCCTCCATGGGCTCGAGGACACTCACCCACGATGAGTTGTCGCTCAAGAGCCGCCGGAAGACGCCCAGCGATGAGGGGAATCGATCAGCGTAAGCTGATCAGATCACTTGTCGTCGAGACCAAAGGTGGTCGAGATCGACTTGTAGACCTTGGGCCAGAAGTGGTCGCGGGCTGCCCAGATGCCGCCAACGCCAAATTTGATGACCAGGATCAAGCCGAGGCTGTACATGATGGTCGAGAAGAGGGTGCTGACCACGTTCTTAGCGATGTCGATCTGGTCGAGCGCAGCGAAGCCGCCGATGATCCAGATAGCGACAAAGGCGACAGTGCCCATCAGCTTCATCGACGCGACTTGCGACCCTTCGGGAGCGATCAAGGCGCGGACTGCATTGGCGATCACCCCGGTGATGACCACGATGACCAAGGCAACGAAGATCTTCGGAATGAAGGCGATCAGGCTGTCGAAGGAATCCTTGATTGCCGATTCACCGAATACGCCAATGGCGAGCTGGAGCACCAAGAGCATGATGCCGTAGTAGAGCAGCTTGGCGAGCAAGACGCCGGAATCGGCAAAACCAGCCCGCTCCAGGGGGGCACCGATGCCGGAGCGATCCATGAGATCGTCAAACTTGACCTTATGGAGAACGGTGATGAGCACCTTGTAGATCAGCTTGGCGATGATCCAACCGACCACGAGAATGACGAGGGCGCCGAGGATCTTCGGCACAGCCGATACGAGATCGTCCCACGCCTCTTCAATCCCGCCGGTCCAATCGATTGCAAGCATTATTGCCTCCTTTGCTGAACACTCCGGTTCAGCGGTGTTCACTTCTCAAGAAGCGTTACGAATCGCACCCAAACATGAGCGCTTCTTTAACTATAGGCATACCTCACGTTGCCTCAGCCGGGAACCGGGGTGTTCACCAAACTGTAGTACTCGGCTCACCGGCCATACCGCTGTACCAGCGCCCGGAGCGAGTCGGCTAATTCGGTGCTCAAGGCACCCACCGGCATCCTCCATTGCCAATTGCCGGTCGGACGAGACGGGTCGTTCATACGGGCATCGGCACCGAAGACCAAGAGATCCTGCATCGGGACGATCGCTGCGATCCCCGACGATGCGATCACCGCCTCGATCATCGACCAGGTAGCCCGTCCCACATCAGCGCATGCGCCGTGCTGATACACCTCGCCAACCCAGCGACGGTCATCGTCGTCGAGCCCTTCCCACCATGCAGCGATGGGAAGATTGTCGTGGGTGCCTGTGTACACGATGGAACGCGCAGAGATCGCCTGCGGGAGATGGGGATTGTCCGGCAGTCCATCAAAACCAAACTGGACCACCCTCATCCCGGACATCTCGTTGTCATCGATCAAGCGATAGACCTCGTCATCGAGGGTGCCCAAGTCTTCGGCGATGAAGGGGAAGTGGGGGAATTCGGCCCAGAGGGCATCGAGAAAGTGCTGTCCCGGTCCGTTCACCCAGCGCCCATCACGGGCATCATTCGCATCAGCAGGGATCTCCCAATAGGCCGACAGGGCGCGAAAATGGTCAATCCGAACCAGGTCAGCGATCTCCAAGGCTCGTCGAAGCCGACGAATCCACCACCGATAGCCATCGGCAGTCATCGCGTCCCAGCGATAGAGCGGATTACCCCACATCTGGCCGGTTTCGCTGAAATAGTCCGGTGGAACGCCGGATTGGGCGACCATCTGCCCAGCCTCATCAAGACGGAACTGGTCTTGGTGGGCCCACACATCGGCCGAGTCATCGGCCACATAGATCGGTAGATCACCGAGGATGGTGATGCCTCGTTGATGAGCAGCACGCCTCACCTCCGACCATTGGCGATCAAAGATATAGAGCACCGCCTGCCATCGAGCGATCTCGTCAGCGAGGCGATCCTGTTCTGATGCGACAGCATCGCGGTCGCCACGACGCAGGGCATCAGGCCATTCCCACCACGGAACCTGACGGTCATCTCGAATCGCAAAAAAGGTGGCCGTGTTCTCCAGCCAGTCGGTGGTAGCGACATAGCGGTCATAGTCACCTCGCCACGGATGAGTGGGGGTGGTGATCAAGGTGTTGGCTGCCGACCACAAGACCGGTCGTTTGCGACGCCTCAACTCCTCAAAATCAACCGGGGTGCCAATCTCATGATCGTGGAGCACGCGATCGGCTTCCTCTCGGCTGATAAGGCCGACCTCGACGAGCTCGATCAGGTCGATCAGCCAGACATTGCCAGCAAAGGTCGACCACGAAAAATAGGGTGAGTTCAGATCCCCATTGATGGTCAGCGGCAGGATCTGCCAGACCTTGATTCCGCTCGATGCCAGCCAGTCGATAAAGGTATAGGCCTCCGGTCCGAGAGTTCCGATCAGGTCTCGACCGGCCAACGACGACAGATGGAGCAGGACACCGCCGACACGGCGGGGAAAGGGACCGGGCATAGTCCCAAGTCTAGGAATACCTGGCGCGACTGAGAGCGTCCACTTCCGCTACCGTGGCCGACAATGCCACGCCAACGTCTCGATGGGGTCGTCCACCACTACGCGTGGGGCGACGGACACTCGATCCCTGCCCTCCTCAGCCGGGACGACGATGGCCTCCCGTGGGCTGAGCTCTGGGTCGGTACCCATGACCGCGGACCCGCCCACCTTCCCGATGGCCGACCCCTCGCCGATCTGACCGGACCACTTCCCTTCTTGCTCAAGGTGTTGGCGATCGGATCTCCCCTCTCGCTCCAGATCCATCCCGACACCGCCGCAGCAAGGCGCGGCTATCGCGACGGCATCTTCGGCGATCCAGCCCCCAAGTCCGAGCTCCTGGTCGCCCTCACCCCGGTGGAAGCCTTCATGGGGTTTCGTCCAATCGAGGACACCTTGGCCCTCATCGATGAACTTGGACTCGCCGATCTTCAACGATCGGTGTCCCAAGATGGCCTGATCGCCACCTGCCAACGCTGCTATGACCAGAGCTTTGATATCGCCGGGATGATCAGGGCCTGTGAGGCGTCCAACCATCCACAAACGAGGTGGGTCGATCGACTCCACCACCGCTACCCCAACGATCCCAGCGTGGTGGTCACCCTCTTGCTGAATCTGGTGACACTGGCTCCCGGTGAAGCCTTGCCGATCATGCCGAGAACCCTGCACTCCTACGTCAGCGGGGTGGGGGTCGAGATGATGACCTCAAGCGACAATGTGCTGCGAGCTGGCTTGACTCCCAAACCGATCGACCCGGGCCGGGTTCTCGATCTGGTCAGTCCCGAGCCCATCGACAAGCCGGTCCAGCCACCGGCCCACCGCCATCGGGTTCCCGAATCGATGCTTTCCCTCATCGTGGTCCCACCGCGGATGCCCCACACCGCCCAGGGTGATGAGGTGGCGATCGAGCGATCGCCGCGTCGGTCCCGTGCTCGTGGATGAACTCGGCCCATTCGATGAGGGCATCGACCATCTCGTCTTCGGTGACGACAGCAACATTGCGTCCCTTGACGAAGAGATGGCCTCGTTTCGAGCCAGCAGCAATACCCAAATCGGCATCGCGGGCTTCGCCGGGTCCATTGACCACACATCCCATCACCGCCACCTGGAGGGGCAGTTTGCGGTCACCGAAGGCGGCCATTGCCCGCTCGGCAACATCGATCACATCCACCTCAGCCCGACCACATGATGGGCAGGCGATCAGGTCAACATTCTTGCGCTCTCTCAACCCCAGGGCTTCCAGAAGCTGGCGACCAGCCTTGGCTTCTTCGATCGGATCAGCGGTCAGCGAATAGCGGATCGTGTCACCGATGCCTTCCATCAACAAGGTGGCGATTCCAGCGGTCGCCTTGACCAAGCCGGTCGGGGGTGGTCCGGCTTCGGTCACTCCAAGATGGAGGGGATAGTCGGTCGCCTCCGAAAGCTGGCGATAGGCCTCGACCATGAGGGGAACACTTGATGCCTTGACCGAGATCTTGATCAGGTCAAAGCCGACCTCATCAAAGTAGGCGATCTCCTGCTGGGCCGATTCGACCATCGCTTCGGGGGTTGCCCCGCCATAGCGCTCATAGAGCCTCAGCAGCGACCGCCTTGATGTGGGCTGGACGACGAATATTGCCCGGATTCAGCCTCAGACCATGGACCCCAGCTTCCATCGCTGCCAACGCCATCTTGTACTGGTGGTGGATATCAGCGATAACCGGGATTGGAGACCGGGGCACGATCTGGGCCAATCCTTCGGCAGCCTCGATCTCGTTACAGGTACAACGGACGATGTCACAGCCAGCGGCAGCGAGGGCATAGATCTGTTGCAAGGTGGCGTCCACGTCAGCGGTCTTGGTGGTGGTCATCGACTGGACGGTGACCGGCGCACCGCCGCCGATGGGCACTCCTCCGACCTCGATCTGGCGCGTGGAACGCCGCTCGCTTTTCCACTCACCGACGTCCATCCCCCTGACGCTACCGCCAACGCTCGCCCGGCGAGGCGTCATCGCCGGGTGACTAGAGCGGTGAGGTCAGATCGAGATAGAGACCGGCGATGAACAAGAGGGCCAGGATCATCATCACCGCCATCGCAATCGGCATCGCCTTGGCCACATCGGCGTGGTAGCGCTGGCCACCTCGTTCGCGTACTCGCTCATAGGTGGCGATCAGGGCGTGACCACCATCGAGGGGCAGGAGGGGCAGCATATTGAAGATCCCCACAAAGACGTTGAGGATGGCTAAGAGGTAGAAGATGCCCATCATCCCTTGAGATTCGCCGACATCGTCGGAGATCCCGGTCACCCCGACCAGGGTGGTTGGTCGGGTGGTGAGGTCATCATTGGCCCCAACCAGATGGCTGACGATATTGACCGGATTGAGCACCTTGACCACGCCCTTGGCCATGTCCCATGACAGGGGTCCGAGATCGATCACCGCGTGAGCCACCGCTGAAGGGGGCGAGTGGTCGATCCGGTCAAAGCCCAACTGAACCCCGATATAGGGCTCGCCATAGAGGGGCGACCAGGGTTGCTCGTTGGCCGCAACGGTGACCTTGGCCGTCAGGTCGGTGCCACCACGCCGGAGATCGAAACTGAGGACATCGCTCGGAGCATGGGCTCGCACGGTCGCTCCGAGTTCATCGAACTCATTGATCTCCACCCCATCGATCGAGATCACGACATCTCCGGACACCAATCCAGCCTGAGCCGCTGGGCCCGATGGCTCGACCGCTTGGAGATAGACCCCCGGCTGGTCGGCGACCACCTGACCGTCGACGGTATAGACCACCGACAAGAGGAGCACCGCCACGATGAGGTGCATCAACGAACCAGCGGTGATCACCAGGAGGCGACGCGGATAGGTCTGAGCTCGATAGGTGAAGGGTTCATCGCCTGGATCATCGAGTTCATCAAGATTGTTCATCCCGATGATGCGCACAAAGGCACCGAAGGGCAGAGCTCGCACCCCATATTCGGTTTCCCCTCGGTGCATGCTCCATACCCGGGGGCCAAATCCAACAAAGAACTGGGTGACCTTCATCCCGGTCCACCGGGCGGTCATGAAGTGGCCGAGTTCGTGAAGCACGATCGAGATCAAGAGCCCGATGGCGAAGATCAGCCACCATCGTGACCCCAACCCAAGCAGGGCGAAGAGCGCGATGATGGCGATCAACCCAAGCGGGTTGCCACCGGGCTCAGGGCGCGCCTCGCTGACCGCTCCACCGGCAGCGATCTCTCGTACGAAACGACCGCGCCGATCCGAGGAAGAAGATGACGACGACTTCATTGATGCTCAACACGTTCCACCACCTGGCAAGCCACCCGGCGGGCAGCTGCATCGGCAGTGATGACGTCTGAGACGGTAGCCGGTATCTGGCCGTCATAGTCGTCAAGGGTGCGCTCGCACACCTCGACGATGTCGACCCACCCGAGCCGACCAGCGAGGAAGGCCTCGACAGCGACCTCGTTGGCCGCGCTCAGCCAGGCTGGCGCCGCTCCCCCAGCTCGACCTGCTTCATAGGCCAACCCCAGCCCTCGGAAGGTTGTGGTGTCGGGGGGCTCAAAGTCAAGGCGCGACAATCCTGACCAGTCGATCCGGCCGAAGGAGGTCGTGATACGAGATGGCCAGCCGAGGGCATACCCGATCGGGAGCCTCATATCGGGCATCGAGAGCTGGGCGATCGTCGATCCATCGGAGAACTCGACCATCGAATGGACCACCGACTGGGGATGAACCACCACCTCGATCTGGTCGTAGCCGATCCCGAAGAGCTCATGGGCTTCGATGACTTCAAGCCCCTTATTGATCAGGGTGCTGGAGTCGATCGTAATCTTGGGCCCCATCGACCAGGTGGGATGGGACAGGGCTTCATCGATGCTCACCTCAGCGAGCTCGTCAAGGGTTCGTCCCCGGAAGGGCCCGCCGCTGGCGGTCAAGATCAGGCGTTGCACTTCGTCATGGCCATCATCAAATCGATGCGATGATCTCAAGGCCTGATGCAGGGCACAGTGTTCGCTATCGACGGGAATAAGTTCAGCTCCCGGCGTGGCTCGAAGCGGTTGCACCACCGGACCAGCAGCGATCAAGCTCTCCTTGTTGGCCAGCCCCAGGCGTCGTCCCATCTGAAGGGTTGACACGGTGACATCAAGACCAGCGAATCCCACCACCCCATTGATGACCACATCGGCGAGTTCGACAAGATCGACCAGGTCACCGCTGACCGCCGTCCCCGGCAAGGCACTAGCGACGATGGCGCGAGCGGCCGGATCGGTGACCACGACCAGCTGGGGGTGGCATCGACGAGCCTGTTCGATGACCACTTCAGCCGAGCTTCCCACCGCGAGGGCGGTCACCTCATATCGGTCTGGCCCCTCATGGTCGATGACCTCGAGGGTCTGACACCCGATCGAGCCTGATGAACCGGCGATCGCGACCCGGGTCGCGCCCATCGATGAATCGGCTCAGCCAGCCGGGACGTAGGCCGTCCACGGCTCGAGCACCAAGGCCAGGTAGTAGACCCCAGGCAAGACGAACAAGAAGCTATCGAAGCGGTCGAGAATCCCACCGTGTCCTGGGAGCAAGGCTCCGAAGTCCTTCACATCGAGGTTGCGCTTGAACATGCTCTCAACCAGATCGCCCAACGGAGCCAGAACCAGGATCACCAGGGCCAAGAGGACGAGGTGCCAGGTGGAGGTCCAGGTGGTGCTCAATCTGGCGATGCCGATGAAGAGCAGGACGATCAGGGTGAAGGCCCCTCCCCCGATCAGACCCTCAACGGTCTTGTTGGGGCTGACCCAGGGACGCAGGCTGGTGCGTCCCATCGCTGAACCGATGAAGAAGGCCCCAATATCGTTGGCGATCACCCCGATGACCAGGAGGACCAGGGTGTCGGTTCCACGGTTCTCGGCGAGAGCCTGGGTACCCTCGATCAGGCTGACCGGCTGGATCGAGAACCTCAGAATCAAGACAGCGAACGAGCCGAGCAGGGAGATCCAGATCATGCCGAGCGTGGTGATGGCGACATTCGGCATCGGACCAGCATCAACCCCGTCAGCACCGATGAATCCACCGGCGAGTGCCATAAAGCCAAACGCCAGCACCAGTGGAAGCGCACCGACGCCCAACCAGTAGGCCACCAGTGGAGCGGCGATAGCGGTCAACAAGCCGGGGATGACCGCTGGGCGATAGCCACGTTCGGACAATTTGGTGCTGAACTCGATTGACGAGAGGGCCAAGATGATGATCACCAGGGCAGCGACGGCACGGGTATCGATCCTGGTTGCAGCGATAAAGACCGCCACCATGACAACCCCAACAGCGGTCGCCGTGGGCAGGTCGCGCCCCTTGGCCGGCTTGACCGAGCGCCGACCAGGTGCTGGCGGGCGCTGACGGCGACGGCCATCGGCACCGGCTCCTGGTGCTCGACGAGGAACACCGGATGGATCGGTACCGATCGTGATCCGGCTGGGTTCTTTGGGGATACCCGATGAATCGTCGATCACCTGGTGACGCTGACTGGGCTCATCGAGCGAGCTCTGGGCTGGTTGGCGGCCGGTGGCCACCGGATCCTGCGCCTCATCGCTGACATCGTCTTGCCATACCGGAGCATCGGAAGAGAACGATGACCAGACATCGAGTTCATCGCTGTCAGCTTCGGGTTCGGCATCTTCGACAAAGCGAGGAATCTCACCGGTTGCTGGATCTGACCAATGGGGCAAGGGCCCGGTGTCATCGTCCAAGCTCAGCTTGTCATCGCCAGCCGCTGAGGCCGGGGGTGTTGCTGGCACATTCTGGGTGGACTCGCCGTCATCAAACAGCGAGCCGAATTCGCTCAGGTCGTCATCTCGACCTCGTCGACGTTGCTCATCGGTCATGTCTTCGATCCTCCATGTCCTCGCTCGACAGGCTCACACCTCGAGCAGTTCTTCTTCCTTGCGGGCCAGGGCGTCGTTGATCACCTCGACATGATCGTGGGTGACCTGTTCGAGTTCTTTTTCGGCCCGGGCCAGATCGTCTTCGGAGATGTCTCCGTCGTGCTCCATCGCTTCGAGATGCTTACGGGCATCACGACGCAGGTTTCGAACGGCGACCCGCCCTTCTTCAGCCATGTGATGGACAACCTTCACATATTCTCGGCGACGCTCCTCGGTGAGGGGCGGGAAATTCAGTCGGATGACCACCCCATCATTGCTTGGTGCAACACCAAGATCGCTGTCCCGAATTGCTTTCTCGATCGCTGCCAAGGAATTGCGATCGTGGGGCTTGACCAGGAGCATCCGAGCTTCAGGGACCTGCATCGACGCGAGCTGCTGAATCGGCACCTTGGTGCCGTAGTAGTCAGCGGTCAACCGTTCGACCAAGGCCGGTGCCGCCCGACCGGTACGGACAGTGCCGAATTGACCCCGGACGTGCTCGACCGCCTTGTCCATCTTGTCCATGGCATTGAGCATCGTTTCTTCAATCACGAGTACCAGAGTATCCCAGTGGAGGGCGCGGAATGTGACAGCAGCGTTCGCGACCGACCATGGTGATGGCAGCACCTTGCCGATATCGGACGATGGCCGCTCTCTGATCGTGGTTGAACTCGGTGGACGACACCGGGTTTAGGAGACAATGGTGCCGACCCGCCTCCCGGTCAGGATGCTCCGCAACGCCCCCTGATTGGAGATATCAAAGACCACGATGGGGATGTTGTGATCACGACAGAACGCGATCGCCGTGGCATCCATGACCTTGAGATCCTTGGTCATGACTTCCATATAGTCGACCTGGTCATAGCGGTTGGCATCGGGGTTGGTGCGGGGATCGGCATCGTAGACACCATCGACGCCGGAGTGGGTGCCCTTTAAGAGGGCACCGGCTTCGATCTCGGCTGCCCTCAAGGCCGCTGCGGTGTCGGTGGTAAAGAAGGGGTTCCCAGTACCGGCAGCAAAGATGACCACCCGGCCTTTTTCGAGGTGCCGCATCGCCCGACGGCGGATATAGGGCTCGGCGATACGAGGCATTTCGATCGCTGACTGGACCCGCGTTGGCTGGCCTTGACGTTCGAGAGCATCTTGGAGAGCGAGGGCATTCATCACCGTGCCCAACATCCCAATATGGTCGCTTTGGGTGGCATCCATTCCCTTGAGGGCCCCGGTGCGACCGCGCCAGAAGTTGCCACCACCGACGACAACGGCGACATCGACATCGAGATTCTGGCGAATATCGATGATGTCCGCTGCGGTCTTGTCGAGGGTGGCCCCATCGAGGCCCTTGCCGGACGCACCAGCAAGGGCCTCGCCTGAGGGCTTAAAGACAATTCGTTTCCATCGCGCTGGAGACTGATCGTGTGTCACAAGGTTCTATTGTGCCAGACCATCGCCCCAGCAGCGATCATGAATCTGAGCCGGGCTCAGCCGATCTCGGTCTGGGCGAAGTTGACGATCTTCGCTGAGCCGAGGATCTGAGTCACGCTCTTCTTGTCATCCTTGGCGAAGGGCTGATCGAGCAAGCACACCGACTTGTAGAACCCGTTGAGACGACCCTCGACGATCTTGGGCACAGCCTGCTCCGGCTTGCCCTCGTTGCGGGTGATCGTCTCCAGCGTGGCCCGCTCGGCAGCGACCACCTCGGCGGGGACATCGTCGCGGCTGAGATAGCGGGGACGAGCAAAGGCGATATGGACAGCGATGTCGTGGGCCAACTCCGCCGACCCATCGGCGATCTCGACCAAGACGCCATTGACGCCACGACCGCCCTGGATGTGCTGGTAGTGGCCGAGCACGTTTCCGTCAGCGATCTTCATCTGGATGGTGTCGCCAATCTCGATGCGCTCCTTGAGGGTGATCTTCATCTCCTCCAGCTCAGCGCTGCGCTTGCTGACAGCATCGGGGCCGTCAGCGAGGACCAGGGCCGCCAAGGCATCAGCCTCAGCGATGAACTGGTCAGACGCGGCAACAAAGTCGGTCTCGCTCTTGAGCAGGACCATGGCGGCGGCGTTATCGCCGATGGCGATGGCAACCACACCCTGATTGCTCTCACGATCGTCACGCTTCGCGCTCGCAGCGAGCCCCTTCTCCCTCAGGAATTGCTTGGCAGCGGCGAGATCGCCATCAGATTCGACCAGAGCCTTCTTGCAATCCATCATTCCCGCGCCGGTGCTCTCGCGCAGGGCCTTGACATCTTGAACAGTGAATGACATGAGTTTTTCCTTTGATGATTGCGTCTTACTTCTGGCTGGCCGGCTTGGAGAATCCAGCGGCTTCAGCAGCGGCTTCCGTGGCAAACCACACTTCAGCCTTGGTCCGGCCATAGAACGGGCTGGCCTCATTGTGATACAGCATCGAATCGGCATTGCCCTTGATCGGGAATCCCTCGGGCATGGCGCCATCGGCCAGCGGGGCGTGGGAACCTTCGCCGTAGGGACCAGGTGAGGTGATCGGTGCTGCCGGTTCATCAGCCTTCTCGACCTTTTCGGCTTTCTCAGCCTTCTCGGCTGAAGCCTTGTCGGCCTTCTCAGCCTTCGCGACTGGAGCCTTGTCAGCCTTGTCGGCCTTGTCGGCCTTGTCAGCGACATCGTCGTCAGCGGGCTTCTCCTTGGCCTTGGCCAAACGAGCCTCGCGCTCAGCCTGGGCTCGCGCCGCAGCTTCGCGGGCATCAGCCTGGGCCTGGGCAAAGGCGGCCTCTTCTTCGGGGGTGCGCTGAGGTGTCGCCGGAGCGGCATCAGCACCTTCCTCGGCAGCCTTCTTGGGGCGACGAGCAGCGATATAGCGCCCTTCTTCAACCGCGGCAGCGATCACATCGATCATCAAGGTGTTGGCCCGGATGGCATCGTCATTGCCCGGAATCGGATACTGGATGAGATCGGGATCAACATTGGTGTCGACCACAGCGATCACCGGGATACCGAGCTTGTTGGCCTCGGTCACGGCGATGTGTTCCTTATTGGTGTCCACCACAAAGACCGCGTCGGGGACCTCTTTCATGCCTCGCAGACCACCGAGGTTGCGCTGGAGCTTGCCGAGCGACCGGTCAAGCATCAAGGCTTCCTTCTTGATCATGGTGTCGAACTCGCCCGAGGTCTTCATGCGCTCATATTCGAGCATCTTGGCGACACGCTTGGAGATCGTTTCGAAGTTGGTCAGCATGCCACCGAGCCAGCGCTCGTTGACATAGGGCATCCCTACCTTGAGGGCCGCACTGGCGATCGGGTCTTGGGCCTGCTTCTTGGTGCCGACGAACAAGATGTCGCCACCACCGGCGACCAAATCACGTACAAACACGTAGGCGGTTTCGAGACGGGCGAGGGTTTGCTCCAGATCGATGATGTAGATCCCGTTGCGTTCCCCAAAAATGAACCGCTTCATCTTCGGGTTCCAGCGGCGGGTTTGGTGTCCGAAGTGGACACCAGCATCCAGCATCTCTCGCATGCTGATAACAGCCATAACAGTGCTCCTTGTGCGGTTTTCCAGTCGATTCCCGGCGCCCAACAGCGACCGCGTAGGGGATCGATGGCAATGAGTCGTACCGGCCATCGGTTGATGACCGACTGACCATGCTAACCAGGTGAGCTGCCGAAGAGGCCCACTACCCCACCAAAATCATCACTTCTCAGCGATCATCACATCTCAGCTGAGCGAACACGGCCAGGCTAGGCCGATGAGGACGCCCGGCGCCGCTGATGACCAAGCTCATCAAAGAGTTCCCGAGTCGCGGCCACGATCGGAGCTCGCCGAGCGTCGGGATCGAGCACCACCAGGTCGCGCCCGAAGGCGTCACCGACCATCCCGCCGGCTTCTTGAACGATGAGGACCGAGGCCAGATAGTCCCACACCCCGTGGGCATCATCGATATCGCACCACGCATCCAACACCCCATCGGCAACATGACACAGATCGAGCGCTGCAGCACCCAATGCGCGGTATTGGGCCCATCCATAGTGATGGGTGGGCAGTCCCGACACCCCGACGATGGCATCGGCGAGCACGGTCACCCCCGAGGGCGCGAGCGAGCGCCCATCACACCAGGCCCCCCTGCCCCGCTCGGCAGTAAAGCGTTGCCCGGTGACATGGTTGACGACCACTGCCGAACGGGGTCCCTCGTCATCGACCAAACAGAGAGACGATCCGTACCATCCGATACCTCGAGACGCGTTGGTCGACCCATCGAGGGGATCGACGACCACGATCCCGGGAGCACGCACCCGATCGGGTTCGATGATCCCGCTCTCTTCTGACAGGGTTCGATAACCCGCCTGGTGGAGCACGGCGAGACATGCAGCATCGGCAGCGAGATCGACGCGGTACTGACCCTCGCGATGACCGGATACTGCCCAATCGGTGGTCGCGGCAAGAACATTGGCCACCTCGCGAGCCGCGGCGACCAAGACAGCATTCCCCGTGCTCAACGTGGTTTCGTTCACCGGGACAACGGTAGTGTCCAGTGGCGTGGCAGTCATCGATGTTGCAGGTTTTGTGGCCGATCTGAAGAGTCAAGCGATCGACGCTGGTTTCCACGTCCACGATGAGCGCCACTTTGTTGAGACCTATTCGCTGCGTCAGCTGTGGGAGGTTGATCTCCATCCGGAGCAAGCCTGTGCCGGTCCAATCGATCTCCATCTCTCCCTCGATGTCGATCCCCGAGCCATGCTCGGCTTTGAGGACGAGATGATGAAGCGCAACGATCTCACGTCCAGCCCGCCTCGGGGATTCATCTTTCCCCTCTTGTTCACCTGGACCCTGCCACCGCTCACCCATCCCCCGGATCTCCTGGTCCTCGCCATGGAGATCGGCGCGGTTGGCGGTGTCGACCTGCCGATCGAGGTCTCGGCGATCGACTCGTTCCCGAGTGTCACCGACAGCCCCGAACGCAGCCTCTCGATCGTGGCCCGGATCGATATCGATCTAGCCAATGTCTACCTGCCCGAAGATGAGGCAGTGGCGCAAGCGCTCAACCGGTGCAAAGATGTGAGTCTGTACCTGCTGGAACAGGCACAATCGTGGTTGGACAGCCCGTTCTGATCTGGCCGAGAGCAAGGAGATACCAATGGAGCTCGACAACAGGACTGGGATGACCGTCGCTGAACTGATCGACATCCTGAGCGAGCATCCTGGCGACGCGGTCGTCGAAATGGCGATCATCGCCCCGGTCGGAGAAGATGACGACGACATCACGGTTGATCGCTATGTCGTCGACGGCGTGATGCCGTGGGATGAAGATGGCGAAGGCGAAACGGTCTGGATGGTGGGAGGCAACGACGACGATGTCGAGGTCTTCCTCGATGCCATCGAAATCGTCGACGAGGGCCCGATCACCGACTGATTCCGGGCGCGTGTCATGATTCATGTCACGTTTTGACCCCCGCTGAACAGGCATTTTGCACGACGGGAAAAGGCAACCGGGGCTGGTAGGGCGAGTGGGGATCGAACCCACGACCGAGGGATTATGAGTCCCCTGCTCTAACCACTGAGCTACCGCCCCGAAAACAGCTACAGGGTCCCACTGGGGGACCCTGCATTCTTGGCTCCGGGAGCAGGGCTCGAACCTGCGACCAACGGATTAACAGTCCGTCGCTCTGCCAACTGAGCTATCCCGGAAGGGCGAGTGTCGATAATAGCGCCGCGATCGGCCCCATCACACGCCAGAGTCGTGGTTCATCGCGATCATCGAGGAAACGACTAGCCAGCATCGAGAAACTCTCGGAGCTTGGCCGATCGTTCGGGAAGCCGAAGCTTGGCAAGGGTCTTGACCTCGATCTGGCGAATCCGTTCCCGAGTGACCCCAAACGTTCGCCCCACCTCTTCGAGGGTACGGATATGGCTCCCATCAAGCCCAAACCGCATCCGAACGATCTCTTGCTCACGGGCCGACAATTCGCCAAGAACCTCGACGACCGCTTCGTGGAGCATGGCCCGGGTCGCTGCATCGACCGGCCGCTCCCCATTGGCATCCTCGATGAAGTCACCAAGGTTCGACTCGTCCTCTTCACCCACCGGAGAATCGAGCGAGAGTGGGTCTTGGGCGATCTGGAGCAGGGCGTGAACCCGTTCGGGATCAAGATGGAGGGCCTTGGCCAGCTCATCGACCGTCGGCTCTCGTTCGAGCTCTTGGTGGAGCTGACGCCGAATCCGGGATAGGCGATTGACGTGTTCGACCATATGAACCGGGATCCGAATCGTGCGGGCCTGATCGGCGATCGACCGGGTGATCGCCTGGCGGATCCACCAGGTGGCATAGGTCGAGAACTTGAATCCCTTGGTGTAGTCGAACTTCTCGACCGCCCTCATCAAGCCCAGATTGCCTTCCTGGATCAAATCGAGAAGCTGCATCCCCCGCCCGGAATAGCGCTTGGCGATACTGACCACCAGGCGCAGATTGGCCTGGGTCAACTCGTTCTTGGCTCGGGTTCCCCGCTCGACTGCCCGGCGCAGGAGTCGCCGTTCAGCCGGTGCGGGCGCTTCGTTCTCAAGACGCTCGGCCGCCAGTCGTCCTTCTTCCATCAGACGAGCCAGACGACGCTCGTCCTCGGCGGTCAAGAGATCAACCTGGCCGATTTCTTGGAGATAGAGGCGGACCGCATCCGAGCTGCCCCCGCCCGATGACGACCGGGTGGTCCGACGGCGGCGTCGACTGCGAGACAGGAGCCGTTCATCCTTGTCGACCATCGAGGGCCGCGACGCACCCTGGACCGGAGTGGCATCATGAACCGCTTCATCAAGAGCGATACCCGCCCGACTCAGCACCTCGCTGACCCTGGTCAAGACCTCTTCGGACAGTTCGATGTGGCGCAGGACGTGGACGAGGTCATCGGCGGCAAGTTCACCATGTTCGCGACCACGATCGACCAGCTCATCCCACTCAGTGGGATCGATGCCCTCAAGAGGAACCCTGATCGGTGTCGCGTCCTCAGCCATCGACCTCAGTTACCCCCTCAATCTGTCGTGTCGATCTGATAGCCAACCTAGCAACCACCCCATCGCGCTGCCATCCGGGTCGGTTCGAACCATCTCTTCAGCCTTGAGGCGGGCTTGCGCATCGTCACGAATCTGGTCGGGATCGGTGGCCGTCGCCCCGGTGGTCAGCTCCCGACGAACCGCTGCCGACACCAGGTTTCGAGCCTCGGTGATCGGGTCAGCATCGATATCGACCACCGCAGCTCGCTCCAACAGGTCACGGGCATCAGGATCACTCTCGGCGATCGCCACCGTGATATCGCCGCCACTTTCGGCCACAGCGAGAAAGGCTCGACGACACACATCATCGCTAAAGAGCGATTCGATCAACCAGGGAGCGATGTCGTTCCACCGATGGATCAGGAGGGCAAGGGCCACAAACTCAGCATTCTGGCGGGGCTGGTCCCGCCGTTGAGGCCGAGGCGTGTTGACCCGCGGCCGACGCGACCCCTGCTCAGCCAAGCGGACCATGTCGGTGACCGGGAGACCAAGCCGGGTGGCAACCTCGCCGGCATAGAGCTTGCGAATATTGATGTTGGGATGCTCATTGATCGTGGCGATCGCCGATTCGCCAAGACGAGCGATCACCTCAGGCGA
>PDWJ01004855.1_pt1 | contig 22655 bp, 20 predicted proteins | sample 1430881 | NCBI WGS metagenome assembly PDWJ01 (sample SAMN01162460, study PRJNA174530) | Oral metagenome, whole genome shotgun sequencing project. | biome: Marine environment; feature: Marine mammal; material: Swab sample of the gingival sulcus; isolation source: swab sample of gingival sulcus... | reverse complement strand
TGGAATTTTCAACGAACAACAGGTTTGTTTTCAAATCTGTTGATTACTAAATTTTTTAGTGTCTTGTTTTTAGGCTTATCGTGTTTAGGAACAAAAGGCGTAAAAAATGAAAAAATTACTTGGAATAAGATTTATATTGCCCTAACGATTGGAGTGATATTTTTCTTTTTCAATTTTTGGATTTTGGCAGTTTCACTACCTAAAACCCAAATTGCAACGCTGTACATCGCTACGATGTCTATTGGATATATTGCTTTATTAATGGGTGGTGTTTGGATGAGCCGATTGCTTAAAAATAACCTTATGGACGATGTTTTTAACATAGAAAACGAAAGTTTTATGCAAGAAACTCGCCTTATGGAAAATGAGTATTCGGTTAATCTGCCAACACGATTTTACTACAACAAAAAATGGAATAATGGTTGGATAAATATTGTCAATCCGTTTCGTGCAACTATTGTTTTAGGAACGCCCGGTTCGGGTAAATCGTTCGCTATTGTCAATAACTACATCAAACAGCAGATTGAAAAAGGCTACTCAATGTACATCTACGATTTTAAGTTTGATGACCTTTCTACCATTGCCTATAATCATTTGTTAAAACATACGGATAAATACGAAATTATACCCAAATTTTATGTAATAAATTTTGACAATCCGAAAAAATCGCATCGTTGTAATCCGTTAAATCCAAAGTTTATGACGGATATTTCTGATGCGTATGAAAGTGCTTATACGATAATGCTGAATTTGAATAAATCGTGGATACAAAAGCAAGGGGATTTCTTTGTGGAAAGTCCGATTATTTTGTTGGCAGCGATTATTTGGTATTTGAAAATTTACGAAGATGGAAAGTATTGTACATTTCCACACGCTATTGAATTTTTGAATAAAAAGTATGCTGACACTTTTACAATTTTAACGAGTTATCCCGAGTTAGAAAATTATTTGTCGCCATTTATGGACGCTTGGGAGGGTGGAGCACAAGACCAATTACAAGGACAGATTGCAAGTGCTAAAATTCCTTTGTCAAGAATGATTTCGCCTGCATTGTATTGGGTAATGACAGGCGATGATTTTTCGTTAGACATCAACAATCCGAAAGAGCCTAAAATTTTGTGTGTAGGAAATAATCCTGATAGGCAAAATATTTATTCGGCAGCGTTAGGTTTATACAACTCTCGTATTGTAAAGTTAATTAACAAAAAAGGACAACTCAAATCATCAGTAATTATTGACGAGTTACCTACGATTTATTTTCGTGGATTGGATAATTTGATTGCCACAGCGAGAAGTAATAAAGTGGCTGTTTGTTTAGGATTTCAAGATTTCTCACAATTAAATCGTGATTATGGGGATAAAGAAAGTAAAGTAATTCAAAATACAGTTGGTAATATTTTCAGTGGTCAAGTGGTTGGCGATACGGCTAAAAACTTATCCGAGCGTTTTGGTAAAGTTTTGCAAAAACGACAAAGTATGACTATCAATCGACAAGATAAATCTACTTCTATTTCTACGCAAATGGATAGTCTTATTCCGGCGAGTAAGATTTCTAATTTAACACAAGGTATGTTTGTCGGATCGGTATCTGATAACTTTGATGAACGCATCGAACAAAAGATTTTTCACGCTGAAATTGTCGTTGATGTGGAAAAAGTCATTGCAGAAACGAAAGCATATAAGCCTATTCCAGAAATTTTGTCCTTTACCGATACACAAGGTAATGATACTATGGAGCAAGAAATCAACGCTAATTACAACCAAATCAAAGCCGATGTGGAAAATATTATTCTATCTGAAATGGAACGGATACAAAATGACCCGAGTTTGGAGCATTTGGTTAAAAAGGAGGGGTGATTTTTTATATGAGTGTTATAGTATTTATCGATTCATATATTTTAAAAGATTGTTCCTCTAACAATTTTACAAATCCTATATCTAAATTAAACTCCTTATTTTCAGATAAGGAGTATTTTTTAGAATCCCTACCACTTATAGTGCCTATTTCTTTTAATTCAGAGGCTTTAATACAATTAAATCCATATTTGCTCAATATAATGATAAATGTGTTTTTATATTTGTAATTTTCTCCTAATTCTTCATAATTAAATACGCCGTTCCATCTGTATTTTATTTCTGTAAAATAAACACATTTTTTCTCTTTATTCAAAATAAGTAAATCTGGTCTGGTAGTCAAAATATTTAGCTCAGTATCTGAAAAATCTGAACCTGATAAATATTCATTGATATAGGTAAGATTATTTTCAATACCATATCTAAACACGATAAAACCTAAACTAGTAAATAAATTTTGAATAATTACTTCTCCTATATGCCCCTTTATAAATTTTAAAGGTGTTTTTTCAAAAGAATAATTAGTAAAACCTTCGATATATCGTTTTCCTTCAATATAACAATTATAACAAATAGGACTATTTGACCGAGTATAGCAATGGCATTTATCACAAGTATTCATATCTTTCTTTATTTTGCAAAGCAAATTTACATTTTTTTAACAAAATATAGATAAATTACTACTTCCATCTGTTATTTAAATAAGCATGTCCTATTGAGATTTCTTCTGCTGAAAAAGTAATGTAAGTTCTCATTTCTACTGCTTTATTAGGGTTAAAAACCTCTCTATAATAAACAATGTAAGCATTAGAAAAAATAATTTGTTTTAATTTTGAATCCTCTTCGGTTTTTTTGTATAAAATATTTCCATCAACAGATTTAAACTGATTATTTAACATGGATTCTATGATAGAAGTATCTTCTGTTGATTCAATTGTAACTTTTATCCTACCTCCAAAAATATTTGTTACAGGTTTCCCTTTTGTATCTGTTTTTCTACTAAATTCGATATCTGAAAACAAGACATTTATTTGTTTTCCTGCTAATTCTAATACTGCTCTAAACGAACCCATTTTTATGTGTTTTTAAAAAATTTTGAAAAGTAAATCAAAATGAATATAAATAATTTACTTGAGAAGAAGAAGATAAGGTTTTACAAAAGACAAATATAAGCATTTTTATTACAACTAACAAAATCACAAAATTCAATAAAAATAAATACTTATAATTGCTTGTAAAACAAGTATATTTTTAGAAAAACATATACTTCTCCTATTTAATCTCTTGATATGAGTTCTTAAAGTTAAAAATTTACGCTCTATATAATTTGTCCCATATTTTTTGGTATTATGAATTTTATTACAAATAAGGCTTTTATAATTTACTAATTTATCTGTGTATATTTTTGTTGCTTTAGCTAATTGCAATGTAGAAGTTATTTTGGAAAGTGTTTTATTAGTTCTTTTTCCAACAACAAATCTAACTATTTTCCGTGTATCTTTTTGCAATGCACAAACTATCCAAATACGCTTATTCTTACTCCCAACAAAAGTATTTAACTCATCTACTTCATAAGTTTTATTAAAGGATAACATAGGTGGTTGTATTTTATTAGCAATGGATAAAATTCTTTTAATAACTGTTGTCGTAGAAATTTGTAAAACTCGTGCAATACTCCTTATTCCAAGACCTTCTTTGATTAGAATAATTATACGGTTATTAACATTTTTTATGTAAGCCTTATTTGAATAATAATCTATAAATCGTTTCTTACAACACTTACAATAGAATTGTTGTTTTTTATTTTTTGTTGTTCCATTTTTAACTATCTGCTTACTATTGCAATAAGCACAAATTCCTGTATCACTAACTCTAATACACTTATACATAAATAATCTATTTTTAGAAGGTTTACCATCTCCAAAAATAAAATTATTTATCTATATATCCTAATGTATTTTACTCAATATAAAATATTTCGTTTGATTTTCAATAAATTACAAAAAAATAATATTTTATCACTAACTTTGATACAGTACCTAATATTTTGTATTCAATAATCTCTTGCCCATAATCAATTTTTATTGAATTAGAACTCAGTTCTATTGATTTATTATTAGCATCAGATGGTATATATATTATACTATCTTTATTCTTCGTAATTGTTAATAATTGCCATTTGCCATCTATTTTAATGTTTTTTGGTCGTGTATGTTTATTATTACAGCTCAAAAACATTATTAGACCTATTAAAATCATATACCTCATAATTAGTTATTTCTTCTTACTTGTGCCATAATATATAAGCCCATTTTTTATTATAAAATATCAGATTGATTTCTAAATTTTTGATATATCAATTACACTTTTTTAAAATTATAGTATTTACATTATGATATTCTTTTTTTAAAATAAAATTGTCAACGAAGTCTAATTTTTTTGTTTTTAAATTGTATAAACCTTTCCAATCCATTTCAATTGTTTCATTATTAATAATTTTAATACTTGCTATACTTTTTTCCCTTGATATTTCTTCCTCTTTTATATTTTTTTTATCGTCATAATAATACTGTTGTGAATCTACATTTTTAAAAAACAAATCATACCGATTGTTAATTGATGATTTTTTCAACTCACAATTTATATAAATTGCATTATCAGAGTATAAAGAAATAAAAACTTCATTATTTTCATTGATATCGAATTCTGTAATTGATGAATCACAGTCAACATTCCATTCACCTATTAAAAAATTTGATTTTATAGACTTAATTTGCTCACCTTTAATTCTTTCACACAAATTAGTGTCTAAATGGTTTAAAAATTCATATGTTTTGCTATTTTCATTCCAGTACACAAAAAAACTTGACTTTTCAAAATAAATAATATCAATTATATTGATTCCACATATTTTTTCATTTTTTAAATAAGATAATATTCCATTCTCTTTATTACTATCTATCACAGTAGCAATATCGTCTGCTTCATATAATCCTGTTTTTCGAATAATATTAACTTCTAATTTATTTTTATAATCGTTAAAAATAACTAAAAATGGAAATTTATAATCTTCAAGTCCTTTAACTGTGTAATTATTGTTTTTAAGAATTATAGCGTAATCCTCCAAACCATCATTCGTAAAATCTCCAAAAATAGAATAAGGACAATTTTGATTATTGTTAGATTGAATCGAATCTGATAAAAAATGTAAAAGCTCTCTATTAAAATCCTTCAAATCAACTTTATCCCATTGCTTTGAATTTTTTTTTAAAAATTCTTGAACTCTCTTAGGAATCTTGCAATTTATTTCAACGTTAGATTTATTATTATTTACCTTATATTGTTTACTATTCTTACAATTGGTTGAAAGAAAGAATACTAAAAAGGAAATCAAAAGTTTAAAAATATTTATTTTCATCATTTAATTTATTAGTTGCCATGTAAATGGTCTGCATGACCTTTTGCATGAACAGATCCTGGAATTTTACCATTATGAGTATAAAAAGTAGAAAATTGCCCTGTTTCTTTTAGAAGTTCAATAAATCTACCATTGATTTTTAATTCATCTTTCGTTAAACTATGAATATTATTTACCCCCTTTCCATCAACTGTTAAAAATTTACAATCAAACGCTTCCCCTCTGCTGTGTGCTCCTGTGGCAGCATGACCTAAATTTTTTAATGGATTATATGCACTAGCATCATTAAATATTATTCTTTGTTTAGGAAATTCTTTTACTAACTTATATACTGCATTTGAAAATGCTTTTGCTTTTTCAGGTAGCATCCAATCATCACCATGTTTGGCTATAGATGATTTTGTGCCATCTTTTTTAATGTAAGAATAACTATCTTCTCTACTGTCATTATTTAAAATATAAGGGTTTCCTAATTTAGTAACCTGTACTAATCCAAATTCATTAGTCGAAATATTATTCTCTGAAGCAATAGGAACACACTCTTCAACTTTAAAAACTTCAAATCCTTTTTCTAAATATCTCTTTACATCTTTCCAACCAGCAGTTCCACCATTTATTTTTTTCCTTACTCTTTTTACATTTTTTTCAGTAATTTCTTTTATTTGGTCAGCCGTTTGCCAAACAGATTTTTTTTCCCAATAAGCTATTGCCGTTAAAACAGCATATTTAGGTTCTTTTACCTTGTTAGGATTTCTTTCTAAGTCAACATATTCATCTGGAAAAATGGCTTTTAAAAATTTAGTAGCTTCTCTATAATTACCCCTTCCTGTTAATTGCTTCAATCCTCTTCCTCTAAATTTATATCCATCTCCACTGGCTTCATTTCCATTTCCATTTCCAAAACCATTTTCTTTTGCATATAAAAAGTTTAATAATTTTTTTTGAGGACGCTCGGCACAATATGCCTTCAAATTACCTGAATTTTTTAATTTAACTGCTCTTGTTCCAAATAGTGATTGAGTAATATTACCCTCAGTATAAGCTTTTACATCAGTTTCTACCATCCAATTTGGATTAATACCGAATGTTTCGGCTCCCACTTGAGCAAAAAAATGAGCCTTCCTTAAACATGTATTTAAATGTAATGGGGTTCCTCTATCTCTTGCTTGCTTTATATATTTGTTTAAATTATTCACTATTTCTTGTCTAAACTTTTTATGTTTACCTAATACACCAAAAAGACTTTCTATGTGGTTTAATGTTATTTCCTCTTCACACCTTGGACACTTGTTTTCTTCTTTTTCCTCACTTTTCAACTCTTCTCCAAGAATAACGGCATTTACATATTCGTGATGTCCGTCACGAACATCATCTTTTGCTACTTTTAGCATTAAAGCTTCAATACGCCTTGAGTTTCTTTTATTTTCTTCTTCCGTTTTGTTCGGATTTTTTACATAATAGGCTCTCGGAAACTCTTCGCCTGTATTCTTCTCCTTTAAATAAAAATAATACGGCTGTTGAGGTACGGCTTTATGCTTGCTTTCCCAATCTTTAGGTATGGTAAAAGAGGCTTCTCCATAACCTTCATTATTTATCTTTATTTTAAAACTTTTGTTCATTGACTTATCGTCCAAAACGTCATAAGTACTATAGGCATCTGTATAATTATCTACTTTTACATCTTGCCAAACTTCAAAGGTTAATTCTTTATTTACAAAATTCCTTGTTTTTACCTTTATCGTTACCGTATCGCCATATTTTACAATGCCTGTATGTAATTTATCGTTTTCTTCGTAAATTTTTAAACTAATAATTTGTTTTTTAGCATCTACATACAGATAATGTGGATTTTCTCCTTTTTTCGGTATAAGGATATATTGATTGTTTGCTTGAGGGTCTTGTTTTGTACCTATTACTTTAAAGTCTAATTTCTCTATCGTAAAGAAAAATTCGTATTTATACAACTCCAAGATACCCGCTTTATCATCTTCTGGTATTGTAAAGGCTTGATGAATTACGCCATTAGCTTCTTTTATTTCTATTTCTGTACCTGCATTTTCTATTAACGTATCTTTGAATACTTCTTTCTCCCAAACATTGAGTTTTAATTTTTCACCTTGCATCCCCTCGGTTTCTATATGGATATAGACTTGATGCCCATAACCGCTTTTACTTATCGGATTTCCTTTTTTATCAGACCAATAGGCTTTTGTGATTTTCGGTTGTATGGCTCTTATAGGCTTACTAGTTTTATCATCTCCTGTAGGATTTATACCAAAAGCTTCAATATACCATTCGCCTTCTTTGTCTGATGTACCTATATAACTATGATTAGCAGGGTTTATGATATGTTCTTTCCCTTTCGTTTCAATAATAGTATGCTTGGTTGCTTGTTCTATTATTTCAGAGGAAACTTCAAGTTTATTTTTTTTGGCGTTTGCTAATTGTTGTTTTGCATCTTTTGTTTTTTTATTGTATATACACCATTTTACAACAACATTTACATCTTTTATAGCATCATAGGGCATCACAAACCCCGTTGTTTTATCTACCGCAAAGGTTACTTTATGACGAGGTTTGGGGTTACTTTTTGAATGCTCTTCCAAAACTGTTATCGTTTCTTTATCTGCCGTAATCTGCTTTACATAATTTTGTCCTACTCTAAAAGTAATACTTTCTTTTCTTTTCCCAAATGTAGCAGTAACGGTTACGATTTTAGATACTTTGTTATTAAGAGGTGGTATCGTTATTTGTGGCACATAATCTGTTTTATGCCCTCCAAAAGAATTTGGAGTTGTACTTTTCTCAAAATTTATAGATTCTTTTGCTGAAGTCACTTCCCAATAAATATGATTACTCTTTACATGATAAGCATCTTTAAATAGCTTTTTTACACTTACTACAATAGTTTCAGTAGGACGTATTTGTTTTATTTTGCTACGGTCTTCTCCGTCACCATAAAGGGATAGCCCTGCTATATCTTGATAAACAATTTCTAATAGATTAGACGCTGAACCTTTACAACTACCTGTATTGGTTTTAAATGTTTTTTGTTTACCATAAGCTTCAATAGCATATACTCCAGGTGTTCTGTAAGGAAAGGTAAAACGAGCTCCATGATCTATAAAACTACGATAATGACTATAAGTTCCATTTTTATTTTTGATATACACCGCCCAATTTACACCTGCCTTTTCTTTAGCCGTTAAATCGCTGGGGTTAGACACCTTAAATATTAATTTTTTATGATTCACATGTATTTTGTAAGTGTCGTTATCAGGATTAAGAGATATGGGAACATCTACATTAATATCTTCTATACTTTTTGTTTTATCATCTTTAAAAGTACCTTTTGCAAGTTGTTCGGCTTCTTCTTCCGTTAATATGCCATCAGTAAGCATAGCCAGTACTTCAGGAGCAGCTTCTGTAACATCTGCTTGACTGACTGTTTGAGTTTGTCCATGAGTCGTAAAAGTAATCTTTCCTCCAAAACTACACTTGCCCTCACTTTCCTTTAATAATGCTGTGCCATTATTTGCTTGTGCGATATTAATAGATTCATAACTCTTATCCCATTGTAAAATATTAGGAATACATGGTTTAAACTGCCCAAAACCCAAAGGTTGTTTTAAACAAGAACCGAAAACATTACTTTGTTTTTCAAACGGCAAGGGTAAGTCGTTAGTTGTAGCTAATATTTTACTGGTACCATCCTTATCATTGACATATACAGCATCATGACTTATAACCTTTAACAACGCAGGTATTTTCTCTTTACTTTGGTCACACATACACTCTGCTCCATTACATACAGGATAGATACCTGACTTATTTGGCTTTGATGATGTTTTTTCCTGTCCCATTTTGTTATATGCTTTGTAAGGTTATTATAATCTCTTTTTTATAATCATTCAATTCGGTAATTATATTCACAGTACTTTGGTTTATCCAAATACCTTTATATTCCAGTAAAGTATCATCTTTTATATTTACCTTTAGGTCGTCTAAATTAAAGCTTTTTTCTTGATTTTCAAAATATATTCCTAATAAACCGCTATCTATGTTAGATTTATCTATTTGAGCATCCATCTGTAAATGTAATTGTTCTTCTTTCAAACCCATTTTCCTCTTACTTTTAAAAGGCAGTGGAGTACTACCTAAAATACCTGTATTAATAAATGTTGAATTACTTTGTCCATAATAAATTAGATAACTATTAAGAAAAGAGCGATAGAAAACTTGCAGTATAAGATTTGTATTCAAACGCTCTATAAGCATTTTTTTATTGTGATATACCTTGTCTAATTGTGTTATAATTTCATTTACTGGAGTTCCCACAAACTCTTGCGTTATAATATGTTTAGTTTCTTCCCATTTTTTTAAAATTTGATGATGATGATATATCTTTTTTACTTTGCCTTGTTCTGTACAACGAAATTCAACAACATCTAATGGAGACATTGTTTTTAAATATAATTCATTTATTTTACTTGGTATTGACTTTTTATCAATCGTAACATTTGTTTTTTTTAAAGTAAAAAAATGATTTGTATAAGTTATTTCGAAAGTATAATCTATCGTTGAATTAATAGTTTTTTCTATTCCTTCAATTTTGGTTTGTAAACTTACATTATACGTTTTTGTTCCTGAAACAGGTTCCTTTATTGGGGGATTATCAAGTATATATGGATGTTGATTCATAAAAAATGTTCCAAATTAAAAAAAGCCCTCAAACGATAAAAAATCATTCGAAGGCTTGTTACAATCATTTTATTAAAAAATAATACTAGTAATTATTTTTCATAATGTTTCTATGCTTTTGGCCAACGATTATCTAATGCTGCGTTTCCAATAATAATTTCTTCTGCTGAGAATGTTACCGAAATAGTCATTGGTACATCGTTATTTACATCCAAAGTTTCCTTATAAAAAACAACATAAGCGTTTTTAAACTCTATCTCCTTCATTTTAGCATCTTCTTCCGTCTTTTTGTAAGTAATCTTACCTTCTACTGGCTTAAACTGACTGTTTAACATTGCTTCAACAACAGAAGTATCCTCTGTTGATTCAAAAGTTACTTCAACTCTACCTCCTGAAATATTAGAAGATGGTTTTCCTTTTGCATCTGTATTTCTACTAAATTCGTAATTTGAATAAAGTACATCAAATTCTTTACCTCCTAATGTAAATGTTGCTCTAAATGATCCCATAATTTTTCTTTTTTTTTTAATGGATTAATAAAAATTTTAACTAAAAAAGCTTTTCTTTTAAGGGGAACTAGTATATACAAAAAAGAGAAAGCCCAAAAAACAATTTTTTTGAAATTTCCCTATTGTAAGTTTAACACTTACCTTTCATAGACATTATTTTATTTTGGAAAGAAGAGAAAGATTCTAAAATATTGTCTTTATACTCAGCAAATTTAAACCATTTTTTCTAAATAGCAAAATATAATATACTAATTTTTGAAAAAAAACAGTAAAAATATTCCAAACAAGACCAAAACTCCTAAAAAACTAATGAATAAGATTTTATCATTTTCTTTTTGCTTTTGATAGGACTGGTTAAATTTATTAAATTCCTGTTCTAACATTATAATCTTACTATTTTGCTTATTCAATTTTTCTACAATAATTTTATTTGTTTTATTTTGTTTTACAAAAGAATAAGAAATATTTTCGATTTGTTTTTTAGATAAATTAGACTGGTTTTGTAATCTATCAATTGGAACATATAATGCTTCTGGAACTTGAATTTCTGTTGTTTTTAAATCTGTTTGTGAAGAAGAGATTAGGGTAGGGGCATTATATAATCTATAACCAATATAACATAATAACACAAAAAGTAGAGCGAAAAAAATCCAGCGTTTTTGACTCCATTTTTCTTTTTTTTGGACAACTAACCAATCTAAAACCTCTATTATTTGCCTTTCACTAATATTAGGATCTTTCATTTGCCAAAAGATATCTTCTGAAGTAAATGCAAATGGCTTTTCTGTATCCTTAAAATACATTATATCCAATATTACCTCGTGTAAAGGTTTTTCTTCTATATTACTCATAACAATATTTTTTTCGGAATATAGTAGCGATTATCTTTGGTTCTCTCTAATTGATTATTTAAAAATTTTTCTTCTAAAAAGTTTAATCTATCTAATAATTTTAAATATATATCTGAAAAATGATATTTTTTTTCAATCCAATTTCTTTTTATTTTTTTGATACGAATTTCATTCAGTATGGTTTCCGTAACAGGAAAACCTGTTTTATAATAAAACAATTCACCTATTGTACTCTTTCTTTTAGAAAGAACTTTTCTTTTGAAACTATTGTTAATTCCGTTTATTTGATTCTTATACATTTTTTTCAAAAGTTTTCTTTCTTTTTTAGAAACTCCATTTGAAAAATAGGGTAATAACATTCTATAATTTTCTATTAATGAAATTAATTCATCTTTACTTAAAATATAACCCAATTCTAAGGAGTCTGTAATTTCTTTATTTATTATAAAATCATTATAAAACACTTCATTTATATTGTTTCTATCTATTTCAGATAATTTGAGTGAATCTGATAATTTGTCATTATAAAAAAATTGCTGTAAAACACGAGAGGGTTTAGACCTCAAAACACCCAACTTCGACTTATAATCATCTAATGAAGAAATTAGTTTATGATTATTTTTCTGAATATTTATCAAAATTGAGTCTACTGCTACATTTAAAGATAATGGAGATAGTTCTTCATTAATTTTAGGAAAAATAATTCCTCCATTAAACCTACTATTTTTAGGAGCATCATAAACATAGATATTATCCGTATCAGATGTTATATTTTTCAAACTATTGTTAGATACTATCAAATTATTATCAACAGTAAATTTTCTCATAAACAAATTATAATACCTTCCAAGTAATGACATCGATTCTTTTGCTCTTAAAATATAATTTTGATAAGCATCGTTTATTTCATTATTAGTCTGGACAAATAACAGGGTAGAAGACTTTACTGCCATCTTTTTTAACAAATTTGTCTGATTATATAAATCTATTGGTTCTGTATTACCGACTATAATGAAAAAATTATTTTCAAAATTTTTATTTACATTACTTTTGTGTGACAAAGTTTTTCGAATAGCTTGCTCAGTATTTAATGCATTTCCTTTTTGTATTCCTGCTTGTTTACCTTCAGATACTTTTTGCATAAAATCTAACCACTGAGCAAAAGACTTTGTTTTAGGCAAAATAAAACTCTTTTTACCTGTACAAATTGCAGAAAACGAAAGTTGGATATTTGGTTGCTGAGATAAAAATATCCAAACACTTTGCAATGAACTTATTAATGGCTTTATGTTTTTTTTATTGGTTTGATTGAATATGAAATGAAAATTGATTGTTTTACTTTCTTCCTTTAATCTATCAACTTCTGAAATCAATATATCATTTCCATCAACATTTATTATTTTATTTTCTCTATGATTCCAAACATATAGCGGAATACTTACAGATGCTAAAGAATCTTGATCACTCAAAGTATTATACGAATTATCATAAAAATACTTTGAATAAATATTTCTATGATGTAAATTTATGGTGTCATTTTTTTCGCTTATATGGCTTAAATAAAATTTATTATTAAATTTAAACACTTTATTTTGACCTATCGGAAAAATAAAATGGGCAGGTATCCAACCTGAAATTTGATTAATTGTATCTTTTAATACAGGTTTTGTAGATACAAAAACTGCTCTTTTGGTTACATCATATTTATATGGATATACAACTTGATTAGTTAATAAAACTTTATTTGATTTTATTTTCAAAAGAGGATCTTTATAAACTTTTAAACTATCTTTATTCAAGTATCTTGATAATTCAAACAAGGGTTTTATTCCAAAACCAATTTTATATTTTAATGGCTGATTATTTTCTGCATCTGTTAATGAAACATTTGAATGAATTAAGCTATTATGAGGTAACCATCCTGCATATTTTAAACTTTTCGTATCTGAAAAATGATTTTTCTTTGAGAAAAGGAAAGAAAAAATGCCTTTGGGTTTTCCTATTAAAGCAGAATCAGCTTCGACTAATTCATAAAATCCATTTTTAGAATTTAGTACAAAGTAGGGAGTTAAAAAATTTTGTGGTTTTCCTTTCTCTTGTCCATAAGCGTCTAAATAAGCAACATTATTTTTTTTATCTGAAAAAACAACTTTAATAGATTTGTCTTTTTTATATTTATATTTTTTGCCTTTTTTATAAACATAATTAAATCTACTTTTACCTACTTTGTCAATGCGCTGGTATTTTGAAACTTGAGCAAAAGTATTTCGAAATAATAATAAAAATGAGCAAGTTATCAATAATACGATATGATTTTTTGATATTGATTTCATCATTCTAATACACTTTGTGTTACTTTTATTTTCTTAAAACAATTAAAAGTATCTAATTCAACTTTATTAATTGTAATTTTTTGACTTTTCTTATTATCTAAATAATGTAATCCTTGACAATAACTATATAAATCGTTATATTTACTGTCATTAATCACAACTACTACTTGGTTTACTGGTCCGCAGATATATTTATTGGTAATATAATTGATATTATTGTAAAATACACTTCTATTCGAAACATTAGAATTAGCGATTGCTTGTAGTCTTCTTTTTATATCCTCTTGTGCTAATGAAAGGGAATCTACAGCAATAACATCTTCCATCTTTTCAAATCTTGGTAAGATATTAATATCGTGAGTTACAGGATATTCAGAAGTATTTGTTTTTAACTTTACTTTATATTCACCTGGTTCTGAATAAACATAAATAACTTGTTGCTCATAAGCATCCACTGTTCCTGTCTCTCCAAATTCCCAATACCAAGTATCAATTCCTGGACCTTCCGACGAAAAAACTAATTCTTCTCCAACATAAGCCTCTTCTACACCATTAATTTTAGGAATAGAATCAATCGCTTTTTTTTCTTGTGCAGAAACAACCTTTATGTATTTAGATATTTTATATTTTTCATCTACATCTAATGTAATCAGATATTTGCCCGATTTTTTATATGTGTAATTGACATCTTTATTTCTTATCAAAGTATCTCCATTACCAAAATGCCAAACCAACTTTCTATTTTTGACAGCCACTGTGTCATTAACATAAAATTCTAAATCTTCATTAACTTCATAATGATAATTATCATTTGTGTCGAAGATATAAAAATCTAAGTTGTTTAACCTGGTATTAAAAGGCATAAAAATTGCAAAACTTAATGCCAATAGGGTTAATAGAAATAAAAATGCAATAATAATTTTACTTTTAAGATTCATAACTATAAATTTGCTTTACATTCATTTAAGTTTTTTTCGAGTACTTCGTTATTTTTCTCTATTTTATCCAAAATTTCTCGCGAATTAAAGTATATTTTTAAAATTTTTGATGCTTGTACTCCAAAAATATACTTATTGTTCATATTGTTTTTTTTATAAATATCTTGTAATAAATCTATATCAACTTTTATTTCATTTAATTTTTGGACTTGATTAATACCAAAATCAACTTCCTTTATTGTTTTGTGTAACTTTTTTACCTTATGTAAATATGCCTCTTGCTCTTCCAATATATGTTCTGAAGTCTGTATGTTTTCTAACAATTCTCTACTTTCTATAATAGGAATTTTGAAAATGAACTTAGTCAAAACAATAAATAAAACACTTATAGAAAAAACAAACAACAAAACAAATCGTGTTTTTTTCCAAAATAATTCTGTTAATTTCATAATTTATTTTATTTTTTGCCTACTTAATTCTTTATACTTTTCCTTACACTTTTCTAATTGTTCTATGTTATGTAAACGCTTCCCTTTTGCTTTTTGATAGATATCCATAACATCTTGAAAATCTCCCACTTGATTTAAAAACTCAAAATATAATTTGTAAGGTTTATTTTCTATATTGACTGTATCAATTTCTTGTTCTATCAATTTTCTAGCATTTGTAATTAATTTTTGCATTTGCTTATGCTCACCTAAATTACGATTTTTATTTTGTAAACTATATAAATTTTTATAAATACCCTCTAATTGAAATGATATTTCGGCTTGTTTCTTAAATACTTCTTCATACTTATTTTTTTTATTTTCTAACAAGGTTATTCCCTTTTTAGCCGTTACCAAGGTTAAAAAAGAACAAGTAAATAAAAAAATCAATAATATACCAAAATATATACCGAATGACAGTATTTGTCCTTTCCTGTTTTTATAATTTAAAGGTTTCATTACAAACTATATTTTACTAATCAAAAATAGACCACGAAGAGTCTTCTTTTTTATTATTAGAGATTTTACTATCTTCACTAACAACAATATTATCTCTTCGTTGTCCTATGTATTCTAAACCACTCATTTTTTTTAATAATCTATCTATCATATTTACAAAATATTTTAATTTTAATAGGGTTTCAGATATTTCAATATGATTATATTGTATGCTTAAAACATCTCCTATTGTATTTAAAAAATCTGACGGTTTTATATCTGTCCACTCATAGTAGTATTGCAACAACCTTTCTCTGTCTTCCTCATTCATTATTGCTAATGAAATAGACAATTTATTCGCTAATATAGATAACTTATCTGAAAGCATTATAGGTGATTCTTCGCCTATAATATTATGAAAATAAAATATATTATGACTATAAAATTCATTAATATTATGACATAATACAAAAGTATTTTCTACAAGTTTATTTGATTTTAAATTACTACTATTTTTTTTAAATATTTGAATGGAATAATTTTTACCTCTTAACAATACTTGATTTAATAATTCCTTAAAAGACTTTAATTGATGATTATAGTCTATTTTTTGGACTGGTGGTATATAGTTTTCATCTATTGCAAATTTTCCATTAAATAACTTTAATTTTCCTATAATTAAAAAATGATTTTTAATATAAGAAGTATTCATCTTATCTTCTGCTAAAACCTCTATACTTACTTTAGGGAGAACATATGGATGATGTAATGGTATAATTTCAGGGTCTGGCACTCCAACAGGGACAGTTTCAAATGGATTTACCGTTATAATAATATAAAATGTTTGATTGATATTTGCATCATAATCCGAAGTCCTTATAGTTTTACTTGGTACAAACTTATCTCCGTATAACTTTCTATTGTATTTTATCAGATAACCACTTTTTACTATTGCGTTACAAGAAGCTAGTTTTAGTGTCAAATTTTCAGAGGAATCATTTACTAATTCAAATTGTATAGAGGCTGTATTATCATCAAAATTATCCAAAATTCCATAATTATAACTCTTTTGATTAATAGTGTTATAATTCTTTATTGTTTGAGTAACATTATTGTGATTATTATGAAAATGTTCTGAATTGAGTTTTACTCCATCTGTCCAATTTATAGGTAAATATTCCATATATGAAATTATTTTATTTTACTATCGTTCTACGAACATAGATTACTTGTTTATTTTTTATTTTATTTACGGCTCCATCTTTTTCAGAATTTAATATCCTGACAAATAATGGAAAATTAAACCATTTACTCGTGTAAAAAACCCAGCCAATATTCTCCTGATTGTTTCCAAATGCATCAATGATATTTTCAGGTGTTCTCACATTTTGGTCTTTTATAAATTTATTAAACCATATTCCTAACGGAACTTCACTAGGTAACTTTACAGAAAATGATGAATATTCTGAATCATAAGGTTTTCTTTTAATTTTTACTGTAACCTGTATCAATCTAAAAGTGTCTATGTTTTCCCAATACTCAATATGACCGTCTTCTTTTTCTACGACCCAAGCCCTATAAAAAGGCATTTCTATCTTTAAAAATAACTCTTTAGAAATAGAATATAAAAACGGAATTAAAAACCAAACTGTTGAAAACATTGCCCATAAAGCATATGGTAATTTACTTATCCAAGAAAATAACAAATAATAAATCCAAGAAGATAATACTATAGCAACTAAAATAATTAGTAATTCAATTAATTTATTTATATCTATTTTTACTTTTTCGTCATTTTCCTTTTGTGTTTCTGAACCTTTTATATTTTTATAAAACTTTAAATTTCTAATAAAAACAAAACCAACTCCCAAAAACAAATAAGATATAATTGTTAGAATAAGTCCTCCCCAAACAAATTCATTTCTTAAAAAACCAAAGAGGACAGGAATTACAAGTATCAAAGAAAGTATTAAAACAAAGACTATAACTTTCTTCATTTTTAAAACTTCTGACTTAAATTTTAATAAATTACCCACCACTAACAAAAGTAAAACTACTAAAATAGGAGCAAGTAAATATCTCACGAAAAAAGCAATTAATTCTTCCATAAAGTTTTTCTAAGCAAACACAAATATCGTCCCCGCAAGATAGCATTTTTTTATAAAAGGACAAAAATATATAATAAAATTCCATATAGGAGTTTATGAAAACATTATTATAATATCACTAACTTTGATACATTACTATAAAATTCAGTTCTCTTTTCAAAAACATCTGCTTTAAGTTGAGTTACATGTGAAATTTTAAATCGTTGAGATGATTCATTATCTTCATCTAAACCAAAGTTTAATATACTGTTAGACCTGCATTTCCGTAAGGTTTTTTTATCACTAACTTTGATACACCTATACATAAATCACACCTTTTTAAAAGGTATAGGGACTTAAAAAAACATTTATTAATACAATATACTATTACAGTTTTTCTAATCAATAAACGAAAATAGCTCACTACCATGTATTTATGTAAATATCATCTAATATCACTAACTTTGATACATTACCATTTTTACATGAAGAAAAGATAGTTGAAAATAATCCCATAATTAAAATAATTTTATTCATTTAAATATTTCTTTAAATTTGGTTTTCTATTTCCTATACGCTTGTATTCATTTATATTTAAATCCAACTCTATTTTTTTTCTACCCACTTCTATACTTTTGAGTGTAATCGTATCACCATTGTTATCTATAGTATTTATACATATGAATGCACTCTTACTTAATTTAACATTAAATTTTCCTTCTTTGTTGGTAATAACAGTAATTATTTCTCTTGTTTTATATTCTTCAATATCTTCCCAACCATCATAAGCAAAATTTTCTATAAATAATTTTTTATTTGGTATAGGCTTCACTTCTTTATTATATATAATTCCCGAAACCTCTACATTGTTAATATCCTGATGACTAATTTTCCATAACAGTATAAAAACAAGCCAAAAAACAATAAAAACAAGAATCCCTACTATTATTAAACGAATTATAATATTATTTATGTTCATAACTATTTATTCTTGATTTAAGTTTATTTAAGATAATATCTTCATTACGTTGTTGAATAGTTCCATGTGTAGTATTATCCGCTGTAACATCTATATTTTCAACAATATTATCTCCTTCTGCATGATGAGGAAAACCTCTTGACCCCATAGTATTTGAACTGCCATCACTTGTACTATCTTCACTAGAGTCTGGATCATCACTATCTTTGCCTGATCTACTAAATCCTCCTGAAGCTTTTCTTTGATATATATTTAAAGTATATTCTACATTTTCGGGAATAGACCTATCTACAGTTATTTGTCGTAAAGGACCATCTGAACTGTCTACAATTATCATTGTATCTACTTTTTGACTTATTGCTTCAGATAAATTAACTGCATTATCCCCTCCATAACTATATCCATAGATAATTATTTCATCTCCAGGATAATAATTATCGACTATAAACTTTTTACCTGTTATAACACCTGAGTCCTGTGTTATCGCAGGAGCTATAATTGCCCCAATAACTTCAAGTTCTTTGGATTTAGTATAATTATATATTTTATCATATATCACACCTGTATGACCTGTATTATCATTAGATTTTTCTTTTATTTGACCACTTCCAAAAGGACCTCCATGATAAAAAACTAAAATTACTTTTGTCTTTTTAAATACTTTCAAATAATCATCTCTCTTAAATGGAAGTTGATAAGATTTTCCTTTATATTGTATATCAAAGTATAATTCTATATCTTTATCGAATTCTTCATTAATTAATTTTTCCCAATTTCTTGGTACAGTAAATTCCACATATCCTTTATTACTATTAATTGTCAACTTATTAGAATAACCTACAGGATAATCGTCAAAATATTTACCAAAACCATCCCAGTCTCTTAATTTTAAGTTTAACACCTTTCCATTCTCAATGTTTTTGGTCTTAATATAAAATCTGATTGTATCTCCTATTCTTGCTTCTTTTATTTTTTTACCATTCTTATCACTCCAATAGGCGTCTAATATTTTAGGTTTATTAGATGGTCTTTCCAGTTCTTTATAATCCCCAAAAGTTATTTTGGTACCAGATATAATTTTTATATCCTCTGCACTATTGTGTGTAATACTTCGTTCATAAGCATGGTCTATAATACGCCCTGCCGTTTCAATATATTTACCTCCTGATATTTTTAATATCTTTCCCATATTAAAAAAGTTTTGATTTTTTAGCAGTATTGTTCTTTACTTCCTCTTTGCTATGAAATTCAATACTCCCATTTGTGCTGTTTCTTGATATTTCTTTAGCATGGTTTTCCATACTGTCAGTATCTGTAAGAAACTCCTCACTCGCCTGTTCGGTAATATTTTTGGCTAAAATACTCATATCTTCACTCGCTGTAATGGTCATATCTTTACCTGCACCCATCGTAATATCATCACCCGCATTGATACCCATATTTTCTCCTGCACTTGCCGTAAGGTTTTCACTCGCTGTAATGTCTATATTTTTAGCACTAATGCTAATATTCTCAGGAGCGCTTATTTGTATGCTAGAATTTGCCGTATCTATAAAAATAATATTCTTACTTTTATCGGTTATTTTGATGCTCTCTGCTTGTTTTGTGTCGTTAAACTCTATAATATGCCCACTCCTTGTTTTGATGCTTTTAATGGTATTGTTCTGTTGTCCACCTTCGGCACTCTCTGAATGATGTAAACCACCTAATACAAAAGGTCGGTTGGGGTCATTATAATGAAAACCTACCATTACTTGGTCGCCTACCTCCGGCACAAAGACATATCCTCTGTTTTTATTCACTACATCACTACTACCCGCATCAGGGGCTAATACTTGTAGCCAATCGGTAGTCATATCGCCTGTTTGCCACAACATTCGCACCTTTACCCGTCCTTTGCCTAAGTCATCTTCGTTGTCTATAACTATGGCTCGTTGAAGTCCTGCGTATACTGTTGGTAATTCAGGTTCAGGTAAATAAACACTCCCTGCAGGAATACATTGGAATATATTTTCATATTCTTTGTCTTCACTTTGGGTGTGTTCTATCTCCACTATCATATAAGTTTCCCCTAAATGTTTCCCCTCGGAAGAAACTTTTATAACGCTTCCTATCTCTAACCCCTTTTGTTTACTCTTTGCCTCTAAAATATCAAAATTTCCTAAAGCACTTTCCGTTTTTCCTTTTACATATTGGTCAACTTCATATTTATTCTCTAAAACAGTTTCTGGTAAGCTTTGTGTATGATTAGGGTATAAACCAAGTGATGCGTTTAATCCATATTCCGAAGTGCTACTCATTGCTTTATCATTTGCAGAATTTGAAGATATAACATTGTTTTCTAAATAATTAAAATCATACCCTAACTGCTTAACTGCCCCTATTTCTGTTCTGATATTGACCTCATAAATATCTTGTCCGTACTCCAATGGAATTACATTTTTACTGTTTCTTGGTTTCCCAAATACAATATATTCTCCGTCATAATATAACCATTCGTTATACTGTTTGGCTAAGCGTTGTAAATATTTATAATCACTCTCATTGTATTGGCAATGATAGGTGATAGGGTCTTCTTTTTTAGGATTAATAATACCTCGCATTTTTGCTCCGTCTAATATTGTCTTAACTATTGAGGATAAATCTTTACCCGTAAAAGAACGCAAATGATTACCCGACTCTAAAAGTATCGTTTTGGAATAGCCTTTTAAACGAGTATGCCCATATTTACCCTTCTGCATTTTAAAATCAATTCCCGTAATTCTACCTAAAAAATCATACTTATCTATATTTATCAAAATAGATTTTCCTATATAATCTTTAGAAGAAAATATATCAGAATTCCCTTCCTTTATAAAAGATTCATTGTCCAAAACAACCTCAAATTCATGATGGTCATTAATTTTTTGTGTAATTTTTATACTTACATAAGGGTCTATTTTTACTCCTTCTATCGATACACTACATGGATTTTTTGATAACATATTCTTGTTTATTTTTTATTTTATATAAGTATTATATCCTAAATATCTATTGCCAAGACAAAAATCATATTCATTTTTCACCTCGTAAGATACAATAATTTTTCGATTTGCTTTTATAAAGAACCCTAAAATTTTCTTTATCGTCTTTATATTTTTTAATAATTCCCCATAATCATTTATAGGTTTTGGGAGTACAATAGTAACTTGAACATCATCTTCTTCACTTTTTGTTTTACCTACCAAGCCTAAATTAACGCCTAATTGTCCACTTCCTAAATTAAAAAACGGTAAATCTTGAAAATAGTTACTAACATATTTTAATTTAATTTCTAATCCTAAAACAATGAGTATTAGCTTTTCTATTTCTTTGAAATTTTCCTTAAAATTTTCTGCATTACATAAATTTAAGAATAATTTATAAAGAGATTCTTTAGGTATATCTAAATTAATATCTAAAATTCTTTTTGCAATACGAAATAAATTTTCTTTAGCTTTTTTATCGGTCAAGAAACTTAGATGTCTATTAACAATACCTACTTTTTCCTTAAACAATTCGGTGTCAAAAGGAAGAAAAAAATCTATATTTCTATCTTCTCTTCTTTTATTTTCTCTTATTGCCTCTACAATTTCTCTATTACTCATTGTAGGAGAACTAATCATAAGAGGGTGAATTAGCATCTCTGGTAACTGATGATAAATTCCGTTTTGACTTAAATGAAGTACCAAAAATTCTTTATAATTATCAATAGTCGTAACATATTTTGTTGTAACATCAAGCACATCTTTTGACATTGCACGACTATTCATACCATATTTACGAACCATTAATATATCATCTAATTCTCTACCCAGAATAAATTCTAATTCTTTGTAAAAAACTTCTGCTATAAAATCAGCCGCCGTACTGCGTTTTAACTTGTGTATTTCAAATTTCTCTTCTAACATTATATTATTTTGTTAAAGCAACTAATCACTATTTATTTACCTGTTCCCAAATCAACTGTTCATCTTTATAATCTAATAAAATATGCTCTCCACTTTTAATTTGTTCGGCAACAATAAATTTAGAAATTAC
>PDWJ01002645.1_pt1 | contig 22685 bp, 25 predicted proteins | sample 1430881 | NCBI WGS metagenome assembly PDWJ01 (sample SAMN01162460, study PRJNA174530) | Oral metagenome, whole genome shotgun sequencing project. | biome: Marine environment; feature: Marine mammal; material: Swab sample of the gingival sulcus; isolation source: swab sample of gingival sulcus... | reverse complement strand
CGAAGCCGAGCTGGGCGTGATCGAAAAGTGGCGGACGCCGCCCACCAATGCCGCAGGCGAGGTACTCTATCCGGCGCGGATCGAACCGGGATCGGAAATATTCTGGTGGCTGTGGCTGACCGGGAACGAGAAAGGTGGCGGCAAGCTGGTGCCCTCGTTCGGCGCAGGGTTCGGGGCCTACATGGCTTTCGAAGATGACCCAGGCACGGGCTGGACGCTGAACGATTTTGACCTTGAAAACGACCCGGCGCGGATGGCGCGGGCGGCGGCCATCTATAACAGCGATAGCGCTGACCTTACCAAGTTTCGTGAGGCGGGCGGCAAGATGATCGTCTGGCATGGCTGGGGTGACAGCATCGTGCCGCCGGGCAAGACACTGGACTGGTATGCCAAGGCCAGCGCGGCCGCAGGCGGAGAGGACAGGCTGAAGGAAAACGTCGCGCTCTTCATGCTGCCGGGCGTCGACCATTGCGGCATCCTGCCGGGGCCGGGCGGCATCGGCCAAGCCGGAATTGATCCGATGACACCGCTGGAGGCGTGGATGAACGATGGCACGATGCCGACAAGCGTTCTGGCAGTCCAGTAACCTTGGGGGCTGACGAAAAGGGGCCGGGCGGCGCGGGTCGCCCGGCCTTTTGCGTCTTGTTCCCGCTGGGCCTGCAAGGCGCAGGGCTCTAACGTCGAAGGCATGCTGCGCTATGCCTTGAAACGACTGGTATCGCTTTCTGTTTCGCTGATCGTGGCGATCCTTGCCATGGTCGAGGTCGTGCCCGGCGATCCGGCGGCCTATATGCTGGGGCTGAATGCACAGGAAAACACGCTGAATGCCCTGCGCGACCAACTGGGTTTGAACGGCACCTTCACCCCGGCGAATCCGGCAGAACCGCAAGTCACGCAAGGGTCACGCCTAGCTGAGTGGGTCTCCCAGAGGTATCGTAGCAGCATCTTGGGCTTGTCAGAAGCGCGATGGATGTAGCGACATTCGATCTCTTTCAGGTGCAGGTGGAAGGTATGCTTGGGCAAGCCCCCGTATCCGAGGTCGACCAGGCCGTTGTAACCGCGCCAACCGTCCATTGCCTGGCAGGCGATTTGCATCGCAAATCTGCCGAGAGGGAGAGTTGATCACAGTTGCAGGGCCGACGTGGCCGCGAATTATGCCTTGCAGCGTTGGCTTTGCGCAGTTCGGCACGATCTCGGCATAGACTTGGCCGTCATGCTCGAAGATGCCAAACACCGTGGTCTTTCCATAGGCGCCTCGTCCGCGTTTGCCCTTCACACGGCGCGGCCCGAAAAGGCTTTCATCGACCTCGACCACGCCGAACATGGGCCGCGCCTCTTCGCATGCGATCAGGATACGCTGGCGCAGCCCGAGGTAAATCCGGTTGATCGCATTGCGGTTTGTGCCGGTGAGTTCGGCGGTTTGAAGCGCCGTCAGATCGGCTGAGGAACAGCGCACAATTTCGCGGGTTTTGATCTCGGGAATGCGTGAACGGAACGAGTATCTATTCTTCATGTCTTTTCATGGCCTTGTGACAAGAAGCAGTCACTCAGCCAGGCAAGACCCTTCTCATTTTCCGAACTCCTCGCGGTGAGTTCAGCCCGTCGCTGCCGTAAGCGTTCCAACTCGCGCGTGGCTTCTTCGCGCTTCTTAAGGAACCGCGCACGCTCCTCCGCTGCCGTATCGAACGCCAAGGCGATCAACTACATGTTCGAGAAGGGAGGCCGTTGGCAGGCCTTCACGGCATTCCTCGATGACGGTCGCATCTGCGTGACGAACAATGTGGCCGAACGCGTCCTGCGCGGCGTGGCTTTGGGCAGGAAGTTATGGCTCTTCGCTGGCTCCGAGCGCAGCGTCGAGCGTGCCGCCGCCCTGTATACCCTTATAGTCAGCGCAAAAGTGAACCACTACCGGCTGACGCCGGCAGCATTCCGTTTGGAATGCAGTTCCAGACACTGAAGTATGATGTCGCCGGTGACATTCCCGGAGGGGATCGAGAAATACCCACGCGCCCAAAACCGTCTGCCCCAGTAGCGCTTGCGCAGTTGTGGGAACTCCATCTGGATGCGCCGCGACGAGCGCCCCTTGATCCGTTGCATCACATCCGACAGAGCCAGCTTCGGCGGGATCGACAGGAACATGTGGACATGGTCCCGCGCCAGCACACCGCGCACGATATGCACGCCCATCTCGTCACAGGTCTGACGGATGATTTCGCGGCGCCGCGCGCGCATTGGACCCTGTAACACCTTTTAGCGGTATTTTGTGACCCACACGACGTGGACCTGTGGTAGAAGCGCGTGTGCGCTGGAACAAACCGGCTGGAAGCCGGTGGTTTCAGTCCATTAGATGGAAAATGAAAAACCACACGAGGTATTTTGAAAACATGTGCGCGCGCGGAAAACCAAAAATGTCGCCCTCACCGCCATCATGCGCAAGCTGCTGGGGCTTGCAAACGCCCTTGTCAAAGACCGGCGAAAATGGCCCCAAAACAGGCTTGATAAAGACGGATACTCTGGGAGTGCCCCGCCGGTCCCGCGCCCCGGAGGCACGACGATGACCACACCCTGTCCCTGCCAGAGCGCCTGCGGCCCGGAGATTTCGCCTGATACCGTGGCCGCGCGCTCGCCCCTCGAAATCACCTCACGGGTGGTCTGGCGGGAGCGTTACTACACCGAGTGGACTCTTCGCTGCACAAACTGCGGGCGCCGTTACAGAGTGCGCGACGACATCGCCTATTGGAAAACGCTCTACAACTGGGAGCCGCTTGACGCCGATTAACCCGGCCCCGCCTACACCCCTTTTTCTTGGTTCAGATACTCAAAACCCGAGGCGCCACCCGCGCGAAAACGCCCGTCCGGCTGTCAAACGGCATTGAACTTTGCCCCCCTATCGGCATCCAATATTGACCCTCTTGTACTGAGCAGGCCCGGCGCTGCGTAGCTCTCAGATAGCGCAGCGGCGGCGGGCCTGTGCGGTTTTTGAAGCGCCAGCTTTCGTTTCCGCTCTTGACGATCTCGCAGTGATGGCTGAGCCTGTCGAGCAGCGCAGTGGTCATTATTGCGTGAGCTACCCCCCGAAATTCGGACACTGACGTAAGCTGTGATTTGTAGTCTGTTGCTCTTCAACACGAAGGAGATCGACGATGTCGAAACGGAAGCAACATCACCTAGAGTTCAAAGCCAGGCGATCCTCATGCGGCGGCCTGATCCGGGGTTGATGGCTTGATGCCGATGATGAAGTTGGCGCCTTGGAGAACATCGGCGAGATGGGCGAATCCGCACAGTTTGCGCCAGCTTTTCTCGGCACATTCACCCGGTTTGAACAGCATGTGCAGCGTGCTGTCGCGGGTCAGGCAGCCCTTCGTGCGTTTGGTCCGGTGGGGATCGTGGCGAAGGCGCTTTCGATCGGGTTTGACGTTCGGATGCTCTGTCAGTGCTGTGCCGGAAAGCCGAAGAAGGTCAGGAGTTCGTTCCGATCCTTGATCAGGAATTCGGGGGCCTTCGGGTATTCCGCCTCGAATGTCTCGGTGAACAGATCGAAGGCGGCATGTGCGCAGAAGGATGATTTAAGTCTGCATTGCAGACCGATTCGCCAACGTTATTTGTCGGAAACTGAGCCAGATCAAAGTCTGTAAAAAAAATATATTCAAAATTCTATATTAGAATTTGTTCGAGGGGCAAAGTACCGGGCACGGAAGAACATGTGTCCCGGGCGACGGGGGGGAGCCGATGCCTGACCTTGTTGAAGAACACTCTGCACAGTTGCGTGACGCCAGTTTTCAGACCGTTGTCGATGCGGAGAAGGCGTCGGAGCAAAGGCTTGCGGCCTGCCGCAAGGATGCCAACCGGATCCGTCAGGAGGCCGCGGGGACAGAAAGGCACATCGCAACGCGGACCGATGAACGGCTGCAGAAGCTGCACGCGGCGAATCATGTCCATATTGCCGATATGGAGCAGGCGTTGCGGGCCGAGTTCGAGGCCGAGCGCCAGACTCTCGCGGCCGAGCCGGAACCCGGCGAAATCGCCGCCGCCGCCGCCCGCCTTGCCCGCAAGCTGGTGGGGCTCGACACTGAATGAAACAGACTGCGCTCGCTTATGCACAGGTTCGCATGCAGGCCCGGCATGCGGCCCGTCCTACCGCAGCCCAATGGCAGGTCATCGAAACCGGGCGTGATTTCACGCAGGCGCTCGATGCGGTGAAACGCACCAGCCTTGCCCCGCTCGTGGCCCGTCTCGGGCGCGAGAGCGAGGCTGACACGGTCGAACAGAGCCTGCTTTCCGCCTGGGGCGAACTGGTGGAGACCACCGCAAGCTGGGTGCCGCGGTCGCTGCGCCCGGCGGTGCTGTGGATGAAACCGCTGCCACATCTGCGCATCGGTCAGACCGCCTGGCCGCCCGGACTGCTGACCCGCGCCGAAGCTGCGCTGCTCACCGGAACCCCGGAAGAGATGGCCGACGCGTGGCAACGGGAATTCGCCCGGCGCCTGCCCGCGCGCGAACGCCGCCTGAGCGCCGACCCCGACATGATCTGGGCGCGCTTCATCACCGGCCCGGCACGCGGCGCCGTCGACACCGCCGCCCTCGCCACCCGAATGGAACGCCGCCTGCGTTTTGCCCCGCTGGAACCCGCGGCCTTGTTCGCCTGGCTCGGGCTGATGGCGCTGACGATCGAACGGCTGCGCGGCGCCCTGCTGCTCTCGCTCCTTTTCGCTGAAGACGATCCCCCGGAGGCCTCCTGATGCTGCGCCCGCGCCCGACAACATGGTTCGAACTTCTGGTCGGTCGTGGTCAATACGCGCTGGCGATGCAGAAACTGGCCGCTTCCGGCGCCGCCCAGCTCGAAGGCCGGCCGCTCGACAGCCGGGAACCGATCCTGCCAAAACTCGACGGTTTCTTCGCCGAATTCCACGAGTTGGAAGCCCAATACGCGCCGTTCTGGCCGGAAAACCGCGGCAGCGCCGGGCTGGTGCTGGAAAACCCGCTGAGCGCGCTCGACGAGACCATTGCCGGGCTGCGCGCCTGGGCCCGCGAGGCCGAACCGCTGATCGCCCAGCAACGCCATTGCAGTGCCCGTCTGGCCGACCTTTCCATGGTCGCCCGGCTGGTCGCGGCGATGCCCGACACCCGTCCGCTGGCCGAGATGGCCTTTACTGACAGCGACCTGCTGGCGCATGCGATCTTCTTCGTGTCCGACCCGGCGTTTTCGACGGCCGAAATCGACACCGGCCCGGAGGCGCTGCTGGAGCTTTACCCCGAGGCGGAAGGCATGTTCGTCATCGCCATTGCCCCGCGCGAGGACATGCCCGGCATCGCTACCCGGATGGGCGATTTCGGCGCCACACCGGTGCCGGTGCCGCAATGCCTTGACATCCACCACGGCGAACATGCCCGCGACGTGGCCAACAACATCGCCCATACCCGCGCCGTCTGCAACGAACGCGCCGCGAAGCTCGAACGGATCAATGTCGAGATGGGGCTGGCCAACCTGCTCGACCGGGTGGCGGTGCTGGAATGGCTCACCGAGACCTCCGGCGAAATCGGCGTCTCGCGACACCTGATGTGGATCACCGGCTGGACAAGTTCGCCCGACGGCGCCTCCATCCGCGAAGCCCTGATGGTGGCCGGGGTCGACTTCGCCCTCTCCATCGACCCGCAAAAGAAGGCCGATCCGCCAATGGTGCTCGACAACCCCGGCATCTTCAAGGCGTTCGAATTCTTCCCGCGGATGCTCGGCGTGCCCGCCGACAAGGACGTCGACCCGACCCCGCTGACCACCTTCATCGCGCCGCTCCTGTTCGGCTTCATGTTTGGCGACGTGGGGCAGGGGCTTGTATTGCTGGTGCTCGGGCTGTGGCTCTCGCCGCGTCTGCCGCTGTTGCGCATGCTCGTGCCCGGCGGGATCATGGCGATTGTCTTCGGGCTGATGTTCGGCTCGGTGTTCAGCATCGAAAACGCCATCCCGGCGCTCTGGCTGCACCCGCTTCACGAACCGATCACCATGCTCGCCACGGCGCTTGGTCTTGGCGTGGTGCTGATCGCGCTCGCCATCGCGATGGACGTGACCCAGGCCATCTGGCACCGCAGGCTCGACCATTGGCTGCGCGATTTCGGTGGCATTGCGCTGGCCTATTACAGCCTGCTCGCCGCCTTCTTCGTGCCCGATCTCGCCTGGGGCGCCCTCGTCGGGCTTGGCCTCACCGTCGTGCTGGCCGAAGACGACGGCCGCTGGACCGCGGGCGCCGCGCTCAAGGGCCTCGCGGAATACGTCGAGACGTTGATGCGCCTGCTGGTCTCGACGGTTTCCTTCTCGCGCGTCGGCGCCTTCGCGCTGGCCCACGCCGGGCTGTCGGCCGCCATCGTCGGCGTGGCCGAAACCTTCGGCGGTTTCGGCTTCCTGCTGACCCTGCTGATCGGCAACGCCATCATTATCGGGCTGGAAGGGCTGGTCACCTCGATCCAGACCACACGCCTGATCCTGTTCGAATTCTTCATCAGATTCTATCGGGCCGAAGGGCGGGAATTCCGCCCGCTCATGGCCCCGCGTCCACACTACAAGGAAGGACTGAACGCATGAAAAGCATGACCCGCCCTCTCATCAGCGTGATCGCACTGGCTCTGCCCGTCGCCGTCGCCCTGAGCTACCTGTGGATGGCTGGCCCCGCCGTGGCCGCTGACGCCGCCGCCGAAGCCGCCGGTCCGGCAACGCATGCTGGCCTCGCCATGATCGGCGCGGCGATCTCCGCCGGTCTCGCCTCGGTCGGCGCGGCCTATGCGGTCGGCATGGTCGGCAGCGCTGCGGTCGGCGCCATGGTCGAAAAGCCCGAGCTTCTGGGCCGTCTGCTGATCCTCGTCGGTCTCGCCGAAGGCATCGCCATCTATGGCCTCATCGTCGCGGTCCTCATCCTGAACTCGGTGTAGGGCAGGCCAATGACCGACGTGGTCTTCATCGGAGACGACATCACGGCACTCGGCTTCCGCCTTGCCGGCGTCGAGTGTCACGTCCCCGGGCCGGGCGAAACCGCGCGCATCGTTGCCGAGGCGCGGCGCCGGGCGCAGGTCATCATGATGACCCCGGACGCCTTCGAAGCCCTGCCCGCGCGTCAGGCCCGGGAACTGGAAAACAGCGAGACCCCGCTTCTGGCGATCGTCGCCGACGCCCGCGGGCTGTCGCCGGTCCCGGATACGGAGCGGGAGGTGAAACGGGCCCTTGGAATCGAGACATGACATGACAACAACCAACCAGATCGCCCGCGCCGAGGCGTTGGTGAACCGGATCGAGGCCGAAACCAAGGCCGAGGCCGAGCGGATCGTCGCCAAGGCTGAGGCGGAGGCCAGGGCGCTCGAGAAGAACGCCCGCAAACGCGCCCGCCAGCGGATCAGCCAGCAGATCGACCTGCTCCGGCGCGCCCGCAACGATGCAAGGCAGCGCGAAGAGGCCAGGCTCGACACCCAGCGCCGCCTGCTCAAACAGCGCGAGGCCAGCGCCATCATCGACGCCGGCCTCCCCGCGCTCGCCGACGCGCTGAATGCGCTCTGGGCCGATGCCAAGACCCGCGAGGGCTGGATCATGGCGCTGGTGGCGCGCGCCGAAGGCCAGTTCGGGGCCGGCAAATGGCGTGTCGAACACGCCGGAGACCTGACCCTGACCGAAACCGAGAAGCTGTCGGAGGCGATCGAGCGGGCCAGCGGCCAGAAGCCCGATTTCCGCGAAGACAAGGAAATCAAGGCCGGTCTGCGCCTCTGCGCCGGCAGCGCCGTGCTCGACGGCAGCCACGCCGCGCTGATGGCCAACCGCAAGGAAACCGGGGCCGCATTGCTGGCAACGCTTGGTGAAAGCGGCCCGAACAGGGGGAACGTGGTATGAGTGAAGCCCGTGTGATTTCGATTGCCGGCCCGGTGGTCGAGGCCCGCCGCGACGTTGGCTTTACCCTGGGCGAGGCGGTCCATGTCGGCCCGAACAAGCTCCTGGGCGAGTTGGTGCGCATCGGCAAGGACAAGTTCACCGCCCAGATCTACGAAGACACCACCGGGCTGGCCCCCGGCGACACCGTGGTCGGCTCCGGCCTGCCGCTTTCGGTGAAACTCGGGCCGCATCTGCTCGGCGGCATCTTCGACGGGCTGTTGCGGCCGCTGAAGGAAACGAAGGACAAGACCGAATACGAGATCGTCCCGCTGATCGCCAAGGGCGAGGTGGTCACCGCCGGACAGCGGCTGGCCGAGGTCCGCGGCCCCGCGCGGGTGCAATATCTGCTGGTGCCCTCCGACATCGAGCGCGGCGTGCTCGACTGCATCGCCACCGGCAAGGCCACCGCCGATACTTTCGTCGCCCGGATCGCCTTCGACGACGGCAGCAAACGGACCATCCCGCTGGCGCATCACTGGCCGGTGCGCGCGCCGCGCCCGGTCCGGCGGCGGCTTCCGTCGGATACGATGATGGTCACCGGCCAGCGCATCCTCGACAGCCTGTTCCCGGTGGCCCGCGGCGGCCGTGCCGCGATCCCCGGTGGCTTCGGCACCGGCAAGACGGTGCTTCAGGAGACGCTGGCGAAATGGTGCGACGCCGATGTAATCATCTATGTCGGCTGCGGCGAACGCGGCAACGAGATGGCCGAGGTGCTGCACGAGTTTCCCGAACTCGAAGACCCGCGCACCGGCCGGCCGCTGATGGACCGCACGGTGATCATCGCCAACACCTCCAACATGCCGGTCGCCGCCCGTGAAGCCTCGATCTACACCGGGGTGACGGTGGGCGAGTATTTCCGCGACCAGGGGCTGAACGTCACCCTCATGGCCGACAGCACCTCGCGCTGGGCCGAAGCCTTGCGCGAGGTTTCGGGCCGCCTCGGCGAGCTGCCGTCCGAAGGCGGCTACCCCGCCTATCTCTCCTCGCGCATGGCGGAATTCTACGAACGCGCTGCCCGGGTCGAGACCCTCGGCGGCGACGAAGGCTCGCTGACCCTCATCGGCGCGGTCAGCCCCCCCGCGGGCGACTTCTCCGAGCCGGTCACCAGCCACACGAAACGCTATGTGCGCTGCTTCTGGGGCCTCGACCGGGGCCGGGCGCAGGCGCGGTTCTACCCCGCGATCCACCCGCTGCAAAGCTACTCGAAAGATGCCGAGGAACTCGCGGAATGGTGGGTCGACCGTGGCAACCCGAACTGGGCGCAATACCGCGCCCATCTGCTCGGGCTGCTCGAAGAACAGGCCGGGCTCGAACGCATGGCGCGGATCGTCGGCAAGGACGCGATGCCGCCAAGCCAGCAGCTCACCCTGCTCTGCGCCAGCCTCGTCGACGACGCCTTCCTGCGCCAGTCGGCCTATTCGCCCACCGACCGCAACTGCCCGCCGGAAAAACAGATCGCGATGATGGCGGTGCTGATGCGCTTCTTCGAAGTCGCCGAAAAGACGGTGGCCGCCGGGGTCGAGGTGGAGGCGGTGGCCGGGGTGCCGGTGTTCCGCCGCATCGCCCGGATGGGCGAGGAGATCGGCGACGACACCGACGCTTTCGTCACCATCGTCGAACAGCTCGAAGAGGAATTGGGCCAGCTTGTGAGGGAGTTGAACGATGCCGTTTGAACTCAGCGTTCAGGGAGAAATCACCGCCATCGAAGGCCCGCTGGTGTTTCTCAACCGGGTGGTGAATGTCGGGCTCGGCGAGGCGGTCGAGGTCACCGGCGGCGACGGCCGAGCCCGCCTCGGCCGCATCGTGGCGCTCGACGAGGAACGGATCGTGGTGGAACTGCTCGAAAGCTCCACCGGCCTCGGCATCGACGACGTCTCGGTGAAATTCCGCGGCGAGCCGACGATGATGGCGCTGGGGCCGGGCCTCCTGGGCCGGGTGTTCGACGGCGTCGGCCGCCCACGCGACGGCGGCGCCCCGATCCCCGCGGTCACCCGCAAACGGGTCGACACCGGCATGATCAACCCCGCCCGCCGCGGTCTGCCGCAGGATTTCATCGAGACCGGCGTGTCCTCGATCGACATCCTCAACAGCCTCGTGCGCGGCCAGAAACTGCCGATCTTCTCCGCTGGCGGGTTGCCGCATGACAAGCTCGCCGCCCAGATCGCCCAGAACGCGCGGCTGCGCGGCGAAAACGAAGAGGGCTTCGCCGTGGTCTTCGCCGGGATCGGTGTCAGCCACGACACCGCCGAGCATTTCCGCAGCGCGATGGAGGATTCGGGCGCGCTGGAACATACCGCGATGTTCCTCAACCTCGCCTCCGAGCCTTCCGCCCAGCGCCTGCTGACCCCGCGCTACGCCCTCACCGCGGCCGAATATCTCGCCTTCACCGAGGGCCGCCACGTTCTGGTCGTGCTCACCGACATGACCAATTATTGCGAGGCCCTGCGCGAGGTCTCGGCCTCCCACGGCGAGATCCCCTCGCGCAAGGGCTACCCTGGCCACATGTATTCCGACCTCGCAACGATCTTCGAACGCGCCGGCTGGATCGAGGGCCGGAAGGGCACGCTGACCCAGCTGCCGATCCTGACCATGCCCGCCGACGACATCTCCCACCCGATCCCCGACCTCACCGGCTATATCACCGAAGGTCAGGTGGTGCTCGACCGGCAACTCGAACACCAGGGCATCTACCCGCCGGTCAACGTGCTGCCGTCGCTGTCGCGGCTGATGGATCAGGGCATCGGCGAAGGCTATACCGACCGCGACCACCCGGCGCTCGCCCACCAGCTGTTTGCCGCCTATGCACGGGCGGCGCGGGTGCGGATCCTGTCGAGCGTCGTCGGCCGCGACGGGCTGACCCCGACCGACCGGCTTTATCTCGACTTCGGCGACCGTTTTGAGCGCGAATTCGTCCAGCAGGCCGAACCCCGCGCCTTCGAGACCTCGAACGCGCTCGGCTGGGAGATGCTGGCGATGCTGCCGGTGAGCGAACTGGCACGGGTGTCGGACGCGCAGATCGCGCGCAACATTGCGCCCTATCTGTCGGAGGCCGATGATGGCTGAGATCATCCCGACCCGGGGCGCCGCGCTCGACCTCGCCGAGGAAAAGCGGTTCCTGCAGACCGGCTACGAATTCCTCGACGAAAAGCGGATGCTGCTGGCCTCCACCCTGCTCGAGGAACTGGAGCACCTGCGGGCCTCACGGCGGGCCTATGATGCGGCGATGCAGACAGCCCGGGCCGCGCTGAAGGCCGCGATCGCGCGCCACGGCGTCGACAGCCTCGCGCTCTATCCCACCGGCGCGGGGCAGTTTTCCGGCCTCAGGGTGACCACCCGGAATTTCCTCGGCCTGCGGCTGTTGGAAAGCCCGGTGCCGGACTGGACCCCCCCGGACCCGGTCGAGACGGTCGACGCCTCCGAGGCCGCAGAAACCTGCCGCGCCGCCTTTGGCGCACTGGTGCCGCTGGCCGCCCGCCTCGCGCTCTGCACCCGCAACATCCAGCGGCTGATCCGCGAATACCGCGCCACCGAACGGCGCTCGCGGGCACTGGAAAACGTCATCCTCCCGGAGACCGAGGCGAAACAGGCCTGGATCGACGAGTTCCTTACCGAACTCGACCAGGAAGAGGCCCTGCGCATCCGCAACGCGCGGCGCTGAAGCCGGACCGGCCTCGGGCTTCAAAGCGCGGGGCTGCAACGGTCGAGCGAGACCTGGAAATCACCGTCATTGCGCCGGTGTGTTGAAGGATGATCTGGCTAGAGCGTGTTCGGTGTTGTGGCGCCGAAAGGGCCTGCGGTCTCAAGCTTCTCGAAAACGCTCTGGTGGATGAAATCACCGATCTGCCAGATCCGGTCCGGGATATGGGTGCGATTTATGTCGAACAAATCGCTCGGCTGACAGAAGCCATCGAACAGTTGGCAAAAGACCCGGAAACAGCAACGAAGACAGACGCCGGCCTGCGCCGCCTCTGTACAATTCCGGGGATCAGTCCTGTCACGGCCGGAGCCGTAGCGGCATTTGCACCAGACCTTGAGACTTTCAAGAGCGGCGCAACTTTGTTGCCTGGCTCGGGCTCGTGCCCCGGCAATGGTCAACCGGCGGCAAGGCCAGGTTGGGATCGGTCAGCAAAATAGGCCAAACCGATATCCGACGTCTCCTGATTGTTGGCGCGATGAGCGTGGTCCGCAAAGGTGACAGCGACAACCGTAGGTTGGCCGCACTTGTGGCACGGGAACCAAGGATGCCCGCGCCGTGTCTCTGGGCCGAAGGGGCATGTAGACATGACGTTTCACGAGATCCGGTTTCCGGACAACATCAGCCGGGGTGCCCGTGGCGGCCCCGAGCGGCGCACCCAGATTGTTGAACTGGTCTCGGGCGATGAGGAGCGCAATGCCAGCTGGGCCGACTCGCGCCGGCGTTACGATGTCGCCTACGGCATCCGTCGCGCCGACAATCTGGCAGCGGTTGTGGCCTTCTTCGAGGCCCGCAACGGGCGGCTTTATGGGTTCCGTTTCAAGGATTAGGCCGATTACACGTCCTGCCTGCCGTCGAAGGCTCCAAGCCCGACCGATCAGCAGATCGGCGTCGGGGATGGGGGCACCGCAGAATTCCAACTGGTGAAGCACTATGCCTCGGGCGGCCAGACATGGACACGCGCCATTTCCAAACCAGTGGCCGGAACCGTGCGCATCGCTCTGGCAGGCGTGGAGCAGCCCTCCGGCTGGTCGGTCGACATAATGACCGGCGTCGTCACCTTCGGCGCAGCACCGGGCGCTGGCGTCGCGATCACCGCGGGCTTCGAGTTCGACGTACCGGTGCGTTTCGACAGTGACGCGCTGGATGTCACCCTCGACATCGAGCGGCCCGGGTCAATCACATCCATCCAGCTTCTGGAGAGCTGGCGATGAACGAGGAAACCGGCTTTCTTGCTGCCGTGCTGCGGGAAGCGGCACAAGAGCCATCCATATCTGCTGTGCAGTTTGCGGGTTAGCCACGGCCTTTCTCCTCGCCCTTCGGCTTGACGCTGCGGTCATTGCCGATGAAGGTTTCATCAACTTCGGCCGTGTAGCCAGATCGTCGGAGCGCATGCACTCGCGGGTGCGCTGCGTCAGAGACCACGCGCTTTTGCAGGTGATGCCCGGAACGCGGTGCAGCTGGTGGCTGCTGATGCCTTCTTGCTGGACACCAGCCAGGCGATAGGCGCTATCCACAACGCCGCGATGTGGGCAGACCGGACCATTTGCCCACAGCATGCCTTCGACATGCTCAAATGCAGCGGCTTCGTCGTGCATGAGGGGGCGGAGAGAACGGACATTGGGATTATCTCCAATTTGGCGCGTATTCATCGCATGTCCCATTGGGTGCCAAACATACAATCGCCCTTGAGTTGCATGCCGCGGATGCAGGGACTTATGAGTATTTTGAATTTGACTGACCGATCAGTCAGTGCCATGCTCGCACCATGCCTACTGTCAAGGAAACGCCCAAGGACGCCAAGGCGGATGCACTGTCGCGCATTGTGGCTGCGGCGGAGGTAGAGTTTGCGGAGCGGGGGTTTGATGGGGCCGGGATGAAGGCGCTGGCGGCGCGGGCCGGGGTCAGCCAGTCGCTGTTGCATTATCATTTTGGCTCCAAGGACAAGCTTTATGCGGCGGTGATCAAGGCGCGGTCGTCGATGATCAACGCACAGCGTCTGGCGCTGCTGGAGGCGGTGGATACGTCTTCTGAGGACGGGTTGGCGCAGGTCTTTCGGGCCATGTTCGCGCCGGCTTTCGGGCCCGCCGGGGGTGGGCGCGCCTTTGCCCGCATTTTTGCCGGTCTCATCGCCGGGAACGAACGGGACAAGGCGCTGGTGCAAGCGTGTTACGACGAAACGGCCAAGACGTTTATCGCCGCGTTGCAGGAATGCCTGCCCGGCACCAGCGCCCTCAATGCGGCGCAGATTTACCAATGCGCGCTGGGCGTGATGGCCATGCGGCTGCCGCGCGATGGCCGGGCCGAGCGCCTTGCGGGCAGCACAAGCCATGAAGAGGAGAGGATCGAAACACTCGTTCGGTTCGCGGTGGGAGGAGCCAAAGCGATCCAGAACGAAGCAAATCAACAGGGAGGATAACATGAACAAGATACTCACCAGGACCGCGTTTGTCGCGGCGCTGTCGCTGCCAGGAATTGCAGTTGCGGACAGCTATAACGCCACCGTGGTTACGGGGCATCCCGGCGTGTTTCGCTGGGTCAAGATGATTGACGAGGCTTTCGTGCCGGGGGTTACTGCCGCGCTGGAAGGCTCGGGGCATTCGATCAGTTTCGATGGCCAGTATGGCGGCGCGATTGCCAAAGTGGGCGATGAGTTGGAGACGGTGGAGGCCGGGCTGGCCGAGATCGGTCTTTGCCAGAGTCTGTTTGATCCGGCGAAGCTCGCGGTGCAGAATGTCACCTATTACACGCCATTTGTCAGCGACGACCCGCGGGTTGTGTCTGAGTTGATGGACGATTTGCACCACACGGATCCGCGGATGACTGCGGCCTATACGGAAAACGGCGTGGTCTATCTTGGCGCGCCGGTGGGCATTGACGATTACCTGTTGATGACGAATTTCCCGGTGGAGAGCCTTGCCGATCTCGACGGGCAGAAGATTGCTGCGCCGGGGGCGGCGATCAACTGGCTTTCGGGCACGGGGGCGGTTGGTGTTTCGGGCAACTTGACCACCTATTACAACGAACTGAAAGCGGGCGTGTATGACGGTGTGATCGTCTTTGCCTCGGCAGCACTGCCGGGCAAGCTCTATGAGGTGGCGCCTTATATCACCCGCGCGGGGCTTGGCGCCCAATTCGCGGGCGGGCTTTGCGCCAATGCGGATTGGTATGCGGGTCTGCCGGAAGAAGCACAGACGGCCTTGCACAAGGGCGCGGATGCGGCGCGTGAATGGTATCTTGCGGCTCTCGAAGGAGCGGTGGAGACCTCGTTTGAGGTCATGGCCAAGAACGGCGCGACCATCCGCGATGCCAGTGACGAGATGCGCGCGGCCTGGGCGGCGGGCATGGACAATGCGGCCAAGGCCTGGGCCGAGGGGCTGGACGGTCAGGGCGTTCCCGGCAGTGAGGTTCTGGAACTGTATATGAGCGCCATGCGCGATGCAGGTGCCACACCTCTGCGGGATTGGGACCGCGAGTGAGCGGGGAGGCGCGCGGCCGGGCCACATGGTCCGGCCGGTTCCTGCACCTCCTTGATCGGGTCACACAGGCGGCCAATGTGGTCGGCTCGTGCCTGATCGTCGGGCTGGTCGTGTTGATCACGGCGGATGTGCTGGGGCGAAACCTGTTCGATGCGCCGGTGGCGGGCGTTCCCGAGATGGTTTCGCTCTCCATCGTGGCCATCGTTTTCCTGCAAGCGCCGCAGGCGTTGCGCGCCGGGCGGATGACCCGCAGCGACGGGGTGATCGTCGTGATCCAGCGGCGTGCCCCCATGCTGGCGAAGGGAATGGAAACGCTGTTCGATCTGGTTGGTCTGAGCGTTGTCAGCGTCATCCTGTATGCGCATTGGCCGATCATGACCCGTGCCTGGGAGCGGGGCGATTTCGTTGGGGCGGTGGGTAACTTCACCGCGCCCACCTGGCCGGTGAAGGCGATGCTGACCGTCGGTGCGGGGCTGCTTGTGCTGCAATTTCTGGCCCGCATCCTGAGGAGGTTCCTGCCATGACGCCGTTTGAAATCGGCCTTATCGCGCTTGCCCTCATGGGCCTTCTGGTGCTGCTGGGCATGCATGTGCCGGTCGCGCTGATCGCCTGTTCTTTTGTGGGCGTCTGGGCCATCAAAGGCTCGCCGCTTTTGGCCTCCAAGATGCTTGGGCTGGCGGCCAACAATGCCATTTCCTCCTATTTTTTCGGGGTCGTTCCGCTCTTTGTGCTGATGGGGTTTCTGGTCAGTGAGAGTGGCATGGGGCGCGATGCGTTCGACGTGGCCAATTCCATGTTCAGGCGGATCAAGGGGGGTCTGGGCATTGGCACGATTGCGGCCAATACGATCTTCGCCGCGATCACCGGCATTTCCATCGCCTCCGCCGCGGTTTTCACCAAGATTGCCGTGCCGGAGCTGCGCCGGCATGGCTATAGCGCCCGGTTTTCCGTCGGCGTCGTGGCCGGGTCTTCGGTTCTGGGGATGCTGATCCCACCGAGCCTGTTGCTGATCCTCTACGGACTTTTGACCGAGCAGAGCATCGGCGACCTTTTCGTGGCCGGGATCGGGCCGGGCCTGCTTCTTGCACTGCTGTTTGGCGTCGGCACGATCCTGATGGCGCGATTTACCCCAAAGATGGTGGGGGAAAATCTCGGCCAGTCCGATGAGAAACTGACCCGAGCGGAGCTTTTGTCCAAGGGCTTGCCGATCACGGGGTTGATTGCGGTCGTTCTGGGCGGGATTTACGCGGGCCTGTTCACGCCGGTTGAAGCCGGGGCGATTGGCACTGTCGGCGCGCTGCTGATCGGGTTGGCCAAGCGCACGCTGAAACCGGACAACCTCTGGCGGGTGCTGGTGGAAACGGGGTTGGTAACGGCCGCTGTTTGCTTCCTGATCATCGCCGCGCAGATGTATTCACGCATGCTGGCCTTCTCCGGCCTGCCCGGCGCTTTCGGAGAGATGGTGGCCACGGCGGAACTGGGCCTTTACGGCTTGCTGCTGATCTATGTTCTCGTCGTGATCCTGTTCGGCATGATCCTCGACAGTTCCTCGATCATGCTGATCCTCGTGCCACTGATGATGCCGGTGGTCGTGCCGATGGGGGTCGACCTCGTGTGGTTCGGGATCGTCACCGTGATCGCGGTTGAAATCGGGTTGCTCACGCCTCCGTTCGGCCTGTCCGTCTACGTCATCAAGGCCACGCTCGCAGACCCGCGCATCAAGCTTTCCGACATCTTCATCGGCGCCGCGCCCTTTGCGCTGATGATGCTGATCTGCCTGGCCGCCGTCATCTTCATTCCTGCCATCGCAACCGGCCTTCTCGGCCCATAGGAGTTCTCATGTCCCGTCGTTTCATAGACCTTTCCGTCGCGCTGGAGGCCGATATTGCCTCTGACCCGGAGATCATGCTGCCCGAGATCGAATACATGTCCCATGCCGACACGGCGTCGCAGGTCATGGCGTTCTTTCCGGGGCTGCACGAAGAAGACCTGCCCGGCGGGGAGGGCTGGGCGATCGAAAAGCTGACGATCTACACCCATAACGGCACCCACCTTGATGCGCCCTATCATCACCATTCGACGATGGATGGCGGCAAGCGGGCGCTGACCATCGACGAGGTGCCGCTGGAATGGTGTTTCAATCCGGGGGTGAAGCTGGATTTTCGCCATTTCGAGGATGGGTACATCGTCACGCCCGACGATATCGACGCCGAGCTGGAGCGCATCGGGCATGTGTTGCAACCGCTCGACATCGTTCTGATCAACACCTCCGCCGGGGCGCGTTACGGCCAGCCCGATTATCTGGTCAAAGGCTGTGGCATGGGGCGGGAGGCCACCCTGCACATGCTCCGGCAAGGCGTGCGTCTCACCGGGACCGACGCCTGGAGCTGGGACGCCCCCTTTCCCATTACCGCCAGGCGTTATGCGGAAACCCACGATGCCAGCCTGATCTGGGAGGGCCACCGCGCCAGCATGGAAATCGGCTATTGCCATATCGAGAAGCTCACCAACCTGGAGCAGATCCCGGCCACCGGCTTCACGCTCTCCTGTTTCCCCTACAAGATCAAAGCCGCTTCGGCCGGGTTTACCCGTGCCGTGGCCATCATCGAGGATTGACCCCATGCCCCACAAAACCATCATCTCCTGCGCGATCACCGGCGCCGTGCACACGCCCACCATGTCGCCCTACCTGCCGGTGCATCCCGATACCATCGCCGAACAGGCCATCGCAGCCGCCGAAGCCGGGGCGGCAATCCTGCATCTGCACGCGCGCAACCCGATCAACGGTGCGCCCTCGGTCGACCCCGCGCATTTCGCCGAAATGCTGCCGCGTATCCGCGAGGCGACCGATGCGGTGGTGAACATCAGCACCGGCGGGCACCCGACCATGACGGTCGCCGAGCGCATCCCCCCCGCGCTGACCTACAGCCCGGAAATGTGCAGCATGAACATGGGCTCGCTGAATTTCTCGCTGCACCCGCTGGCGGACCGCTACGACAATTGGGTGCAGGATTGGGAGGAGGACTACCTGCGCGGTTCGGAAGGCAACATTTTCCGCAACACCTTCGCCGATATTCGTCTGATCTCCGAGGAGCTGGGCGGGCCGCCGCATAACGTCAAGTTCGAGCACGAATGCTACGATGTCGGCCACCTCTACAACCTGAAATTCTGCCTGCGTCAGGGCATGTTCGAAGGGCCGATCTTCCTGCAATTCGTCATGGGTATTCTGGGCGGGATCACGGCGGAGCTGGACAATCTGATGTTCATGAAACAGACCGCCGACAAGCTCTTCGGCAAGGATTACCAATGGTCCGTCATCGGCGCGGGGATGCAGCAAATGCGCATGGCCGCCGTTGCGGCGCAGATGGGCGGGCATGTGCGCGTCGGACTGGAGGACTCGCTCTACATCGCGCGCGGCGAGCTTGCGAAATCAAACGCCGAACAAGTGGAAAAAATCGTGCGCATCCTGCGCGAACAGGGCAACGAACCCGCCACCCCGGACGAAGCCCGCGCGATCCTCGGCCTGAAAGGCGGCGATCAGGTCAATTTCTGAAAGGGGGAAAGAGACTGAACCAGCGTGCCAGTCATACGTCATTACGTCACCAGTTTCGGGAGTGAGACAAAGCCCGCCGGATTGTCGTGCTCGCGCAGGAATCGGTGACGATCGTCAATGGCGTGGCCTTTGTTTCCGAAGCGACGGTCGAGATGCTTCTGAACACTGGCGAGGTCGCCGGCGCTGCGGGCGCAGCACTGGCGGCCGGCATCGGGGGGCTTGCCATTGCGGCCATCGGGGGCAGCAGTGATGCGTCCGGCAACACCCCGGCGGTGACCGGCGGCGATGCCAGCGGCGCGGTGACCGAAGACGCAGCGGCTACGCTGGCCACCAGCGGCACGGTGACCATCATCGACTTCGACGGCGGCACCGGTCAGCCCGGCGACGAGGGCGACCAGCTGGATCTGTCGGCCTTCAGCTTTGCCGATTTCGCCGCCGTTCAGGACGTGGCGACTCCCCATGGCCCGGGCGGACACGACACGCTGCTGACTTTGGACGCCGACACATTCGTGGTGCTGGAGGATGTCCCATGCTCGCACAAACCTCAATGCTCCACGTTCGCGTGGACGACCAACTCAAAGCGCAAGCTGCTGACGCCCTCACCGGTGTCGGGCTGACACTTTCAGGTGCCGTGTCCCACATGCGCAAGTGATGCAGGAGGCGCAGGCGATGATTGACGAGAAACGCCGTGCCCGATCTTGAATGGTGGCGCGGGCCTGCGATCCGGTCTCGAATGCTCGCAGGTAGACGCACTCGTATTTCAGGGAACGCCACAGCCTTTCGATCATCCGATTGTCGATCCGGCGACCGCGCCCGTCCGTCGGGATCTTGACAGCTGCGTCTTTCAGCACATTCGTCCATTCGAAGCCGGTGAACTGGCTGCCCTGATCCATTGCCCGGCAGGGTATTTGCGCAGCAAATGTCCCGAGAGGGGGGGCATGATCCCGGGCTTGCCATATGACGCATCAGACGGCGCACGCGATGGCGGCCGCATTTGTAGCCCTGCCGCTGCATGTAGCACGCCATCTGGCGCGACCCGTACCACGGCGTTTCCAGAAACTGCTTGTCCCCTCCCGGGATCATGCTGCGCATAACCCTGCCGGGCAGCGGATGATCTGCATGAACGCCAGGGTCCCGGCACTCTCGCCTTTCGGCGTATAATACGGGTTCAAGCGGGCCAGAGACAGCATCTGACACTGTCGGCGAACGCTGATCCCGGGATGATCTTTTTCAATGCACATCTACCTGGCCGATCCTGGAATGCAGCTTGTCGATCTCAGCCTCATTGGTCTTCTCCGTATCGCCCCACCTTTGGAAAAGGCCGAGGCCATGTTCTTGATCGCAGCCCGCTTCCAGCCGCTGATCATGTTCGCCTCGGCCTCCGGGAGAGACAGCGCGGTGGCGCGTCATCCGTATGTGAATAATTCTTGCAACCGGTTTCAAAATTGTTCACCCTCGGTAAAAGACAACGATTCGGGAGGCATCATGCTGAAGGTTGGACTTCTTGGCGCAGGCCGTATCGGCAAGGTTCATGCCGCCACGATCGCCGCGCATCCGAAAAGCGAACTCGTCGCCGTTTCCGATGTGGTCGCCGAAAACGCTGCCGAACTCGCTGCAGAATACGGGATCGCCGACCGCGGCTCCGACGAGATCATCGCCGACCCGCAGGTCGACGCGGTGCTGATCGCCACCTCGACAGACACGCATTCGGACCTGATCGAAGCCGCGACCGCCGCCGGCAAGGCGGTGCTCTGCGAAAAGCCGGTCGACCTCAGCCTCGAACGCGCCCGGGCCTGTCAGGCCGCGGTCAACAAGGCGGGCAAGCCGGTGATGATCGGCTTCAACCGCCGCTTCGACCCGAGTTTCGCCGCCCTCAAGGCCGCGCTGGAGGCGGGTGAGATCGGCAAGGCCGAACTGCTGTCGATCACCTCCTTCGACCCGGCGCCGCCGCCGGTCGCCTATGTCAAGGTCTCGGGCGGGCTGTTCCGCGACATGATGATCCACGATTTCGACATGGCCAATTTCATCATGGGCGAGACGCCGGTGAGCATTTCCGCCACCGGCAGCGCCATCGTCGACCCGGAGATCGGTGCCGCGGGCGATGTCGACACCGCGGTGGTGACGATGCGCTATGCCGATGGGCGCCTCGCGGTGATCAGAAATTCCCGCCGCGCCGCCTATGGCTATGACCAGCGGGTCGAACTGCTCGGCTCCGAGGGGCTGCTTGAGGCGCAGAACATGCTTGAGAATACCGTGGTCAAATCGACCGCCAAAGGGGTGACCGGCGCCAAGCCGACATGGTTCTTCCTCGAACGCTACATGCCTGCCTACGAGGCGGAATGGGCGGCCTTTGTCGAGGCGGCCGACACCGGGGCCTTTCCGGTGACGCTCGACGACGGCGTGGCCGCGCTGGCGATGGCCGAGGCCGCCACCCGCTCTGCAAAGAGCGGCGGCCAGCCGGTGGCGCTTGCCGACATCTGGTGAGCGAAGCGCGCCTGAATGCGCGGCAAGGGTCTGAAAAGGCCCGTGGACGACAGATTTACCGGCTGCGGAAGCCGGTGGCGAAATCCGGTTTCGACCGGAAAGCGGTGGTGCCATGCGCCGTCGAAACAAAAACTGTATCAGGGAGAAAATACATGATGACATCCACGGTAAGAAAACTGCTTTTGACCACGGCGCTCGTCGCGGCGCCGTTCATGGTGGCCACATCGGCTTCGGCCGAGGGTGAGCGCTACGTTCTGGTCAGCCACGCGCCCGACAGCGATTCGTGGTGGAACACGATCAAGAACGGCCTCGCGCTGGCCGGCGAGCAGATGGATGTCGAGGTCGAATACCGCAACCCGCCCACCGGCGACATCGCCGACATGGCGCGGATCATCGAACAGGCCGCGGCTTCGGGGCCGAACGGCATCATCACCACGCTGGCCGACTACGACGTGCTGAAAGCGCCGATCATGGCTGCCGTCGACAGCGGCGTCGACGTGATCATCATGAACACCGGCACCGCCGAGCAGGCCCGCGAAGTCGGCGCGCTGATGTATGTGGGCCAGCCGGAATATGACGCCGGTTTCGCCGCGGGGCAGCGCGCCAAGGGCGATGGGGTCAAATCCTTCCTCTGCGTCAACCACCAGATCCAGCAGCCGACGCTGGCCGAGCGCTGCCAGGGCTTTGCCGACGGGCTTGGCATCGAACTGGGCGAATCCATGATCGACGCGGGCGCCGACCCGGCCGAGATCAAGAACCGGGTGATGGCCTATCTCAACGCCAACCCCGAAACCGACGCGATCCTGACCCTCGGCCCGGTCTCTGCCGACCCGACGATCCTCGCGCTCGAAGAGAACGGCATGGCCGGTGACATCTATTTCGGCACCTTCGACCTTGGCGAAGACATCGTGAAGGGCATCAAGGATGGTGTCATCGAATGGGGCATCGACCAGCAGCCCTTCCTGCAGGCCTATCTGCCTGTGGTGATCATGACGAATTATCACCGCTATGGCGTGCTGCCGGGCAACAACATCAACGCCGGTCCGGGCTTCGTGACCGCCGACGGCCTCGAGAAGGTCGAGGCTTTCGCGGGCGAATACCGCTAGGCGACACCCGGGCGGGGCGGCCTGAAGCGGCCCCGCCCACAGCCGCTTCAACGACCCCGGAAACCAGTGAGGCCCCCCATGTCCAACGCCCCTCCCGTCGCGGGTGGCGATGAGCGCGTAAAACAACGCTCCCGCTTCCGCGAAGCCATGATCCGACCCGAACTCGGCGGCATCGTGGGCACTATCGTCGTCTTTGCCCTGTTCATGCTCTTCGCGGGCAACAGCGGCATGTTCAATTCCCAAGGCATCATGAACTGGAGCCAGGTATCGGCGCAGTTCATGATCATCGCCGTCGGCGCCTGCCTGTTGATGATCGCCGGCGAATTCGACCTTTCGGTCGGCTCGATGATCGGCTTCGCCGGCATGCTGATCGCCATTTTCGGCGTCACCCTCGGCTGGCCGATGTGGCTGGCGATCCTCGCCACCTTTGCCATCGCCCTCGCCATCGGCGCGCTCAACGGCTTCA
>PDWJ01002030.1_pt1 | contig 22687 bp, 21 predicted proteins | sample 1430881 | NCBI WGS metagenome assembly PDWJ01 (sample SAMN01162460, study PRJNA174530) | Oral metagenome, whole genome shotgun sequencing project. | biome: Marine environment; feature: Marine mammal; material: Swab sample of the gingival sulcus; isolation source: swab sample of gingival sulcus... | reverse complement strand
CAAGGTTTTGGAGATTCTGGAGTCGAAAAAAGCTAAGGAAAAGAATCACAGAACAAAACGCTCGAGAGGGACCAGGCTTACTGCGCGGCCTTTTGGAAGCGCTTGGTTCAGGAAAGTTGATCTTTTTATCGGAAGTTTTAAGGTTTAAGGCGCCTGGCCCCTCAGCTCCCCGTTGGGTTCAAACTGGAACGGGTGTTGTTTGTTTTTGTTTGCATGCCCGAAAATAGAGCATTCCACCGTTGGATGCAACGGTGGTAAAATCCATATTGTTTTCATGGCAGTTTTTTTTAAGATCTTCTTTGGTCAGGGCGTGAAATTGAGGAGTGCTGGAATATTTTTCCCAGCTTTTATCAAACTCCTCATCAATACCCATTACAGGTACAGCTCCAATTAAAACACCACTGGAAGCAAGGCTTAGAGAGGCTTCCATGATTGTTTTCTGCCAGTCGGGAATCATGTGAAGGGCAGTATCCGTAATAACAAGATCAAAACTTTCCCGGGGAAAGATTTGAGTTTCAGCACTTGCGCAAATCAGACGGCATCTTTTAAATCCTTTTTTTCTTGACCGGCTTTCGGCTTTTTTCAGCATTTCATATGATAAGTCAAGACCGGTATAGTGGTTATCCTTATTAATAGAGGAAATAAGACCTCCTGTGCCACATGCCAGATCAAGAATTCTGGCTTGGGACACAGATCCTATGAGTTTCTTCCAGATAACCTGGTGCATTAAGGGATTGGACTTGTGAATCCGGCGGCGGATAAAATACTTCATTGCAGGATCGTAGAGCAGGGAAAAGAACCGGAACTGTTTTATGTTTTTTTTATTGGCTGCTGACAGATTTTGGGGCAGCAGATTAATAATATTGTTTTTATCTGGTGGAGGGAAAGTCATTATTTCTCCTCTTTTGTATGAAAGTATTATCTAAATCCACCAATAAGATGCATGTGAAGGTGGAATATTTCCTGGCCGCCGCCTTTTTCCACATTATATTGAAGTTTATACCCTGTCTTGTTTATATTGTGATCCAAAGCAATTTTTTTAGCAGTAAAAAGCATTTCAGCCAGTATTTCAGAGTCTTTTTTTTCTATATCATTTATGCTTCTTATATGTTGTTTGGGTACAATAAGAATATGAACAGGAGCCTGTGGATTTATGTCTTTAAAAACAACCAGATTTTCTGATTCAAAAAGAAATTCTGTTTCTATCTCTTTGTTTACAATTTTACAGAATATACAGTTTTTATCCATAATTTTTTCCTTTCAATAATCTGTTATTTTACTGTTCAGTTTAAACTGGAGCGTATGCTGCAATTTTTTTATCCCTGATAATTTTTATACCCATAGTTCACGTTTGCTTTTGGGGTTATTTCCTTTATATATTTTTTTACTCCTTCTAAAATACCATCACAGAGTTTATCCAGATATTTTTTTGAATGGAGCCTCTTACATTCCCTTGGATTACTTATAAAAGATAATTCTATAAGAACTGCAGGCATTTTTGCTCCAATAAGAACATAAAAAGGAGCCTGTTTTACTCCTCTGTTTTTAACGTATTTATATTTTTGTTTGATCGATTTAACCATGGAATCCTGAATATAAGAGGCAAGCCTGCTTGATTCATTTATTTTTGCATCTCTCATAAGATCATTTAAAATGGTTTGCAGATCGCTGATATTTTTTGTTGAAGTTGCATTTTCCCTGGCTGCAACAGAAATTGAGTCTTCATCTGTGGCAAGGTTTAGAAAATATGTTTCAATTCCAGAGGCTTTGGAGTTCCTGGCAGAGTTTGCATGTATGGATATAAAAAGATCTGCCTTATTTTTATTTGCTATTTCAGTTCTTTTACCAAGAGTCAGATATTTATCAGTTTTTCTTGTTAAAATGACTGTTTTAATTTTAAGTTCTTTTTTTATTCTGGCAGCAAGTTCTTTTGAAAAATTGAGAGTTACATATTTTTCATGTGTATTTTTGTAATATCCCGGTGCTCCATAGTCCCTACCACCATGCCCCGGATCTATAACAATTTTATTTACACCAAGAGCAAGCTGTTTAACAATAGAAACTGGATCGTGTTTTGCCTTGTTATTTGATGTTGATATGTCAGGGTGATTTTTAAATTCATTTGAAGTCGTATTTGAACTTCCCCATACATCTATAACAGTTCTGGACGGTTTAAAAAGTGAGAATATTTTAAAATCTTTTGCATTCTTTTCAAGATCAATTACAAGTCTGATTGTATTTTTGTCAAATCTTGCAATTCTCAGTTCCTCAACCTGGGGATCAGATATCAAATATTTTGAAGAGATTTTATCACCAATATCAGTCTTTATAAAATCTACATATATTCTTTGAGGCTTACCGTTTTTTATATCTTTTTGTAAATCATTGAATTTGTATTTTATTTCGTCTTTTGTTTCAACTACAATTCTTGTTCTGTTTGGATAAGTATGAAATCTTATCATTCCTATTTTATTTGTAATTTTAGAATGAGCTGGTGCCCTGGCCTTATAGATTTTTTTTTGTTTGCCGGGCAAGGCCTTTTTTTTGATTTTACTTTTTTTAGTTTTATTTTTTTTAGATATTGCTGATGTTTTATATTTGGATGATTTAAGTTTAGGGCTGTTTTTTCTAATCTCATTAAGAGCCTTGAATTTATATTTACTCCCAGGGTATCTTTTAATGAGTTTTTTCATTATATCAATACCTGACTCAATATCTTTTTTAAAAAAAGATATCTCTGCCAGTTCAAAATAAAGATATCCTGAATAAAACATTGAAACAGGCGCCCATTGATCTTTAGGGTCTTTTTTATATGCTTTTTCAAAAGCTTCTATGCTTTTTTTCCAGTATACCCTGTACTTTTTTCTGGTTTTACTTTTTTTTAGCTCGTTGTATTTTCTTTCAGCCTTGAAATACTGATGTCTGACACTGGAACAAAAGCCATTTGTATTAAGTCCGTTTAAGAGAAAAAAAATTGGTAAAATAAAAATTATTAAAACTTTATTCTTCATATTTATCCGGTTTAAATTTTTTGTGCTTCCTCAATAAGAGAATTTAGACAATTCAATGCTTCAACAGGAGACATTTCATTGATATTTATATTTGCAACTCCCTGAGTAAATCTTGTTTCAGGAGAAGGGAAAAATTCCATCTGTTTTGCCATGTTTTTTCTTTTTTTTATTTTTTCATTTGAAAGAATATGCTCTCCGGCTTCCATCCTCTTTAAAAGAATTTTTGCTCTTTCAACTACATTCAAAGGTATTCCTGCCAATCCTGCAACCTGAATACCATAACTTTTATTTGCTCGGCCTTCTACCATTTTCCTTAAAAATGAAATTTCTCCATTTTTTTCACTGATAGAAATATTAAAATTTTTTACTTTTGGTAAAGTTTTTTCAAGTTCAGTCAATTCGTGGTAATGGGTTGCAAAAAGGGTTTTGATTCCCTTTCCTTTTAAATTGTGTAATTCTTCTGCAACAGCCCATGCAATGCTTATTCCGTCAAAGGTGCTTGTTCCACGTCCTATTTCGTCCATTACAACAAGAGAATCTTTGGTCGCATTGTTTAAAATATTTGCAGTTTCTTCCATTTCAACCATAAAAGTGGATTGTCCTCCTGCAAGATTGTCTGAGGCACCAACCCTTGTAAAAATTTTGTCTGTTATTGAAATATCAGCATATTCTGCCGGAACATATGAACCCATCTGGGCAAGCAGAACAATCAAGGCGGTCTGTCTTAAAATTGTAGATTTGCCTGCCATATTAGGCCCTGTTATGATAAGAATTTGACTTTCTTGATTATCCAGATAAATATCGTTTGGTACAAATCTTTCATTTTCAAGCATGGTTTCAACAACTGGATGCCTTCCGCCTTTTATATATATTCTTTTTTCCTTGTTTATTTTAGGTCTGGAATATCCTTTTAAAAGAGCCAGTTGCGTAAAAGATAAAACTACATCCAGTCTTGATATAAAATCAGCAGTTTCCTGTAAATGATTTTTTCTGTCTGATATATATTTTCTTATTTCAATAAATAGATCATACTCAAGTTTTGCTCTTTTTTCTTCAGCAGAAAGTATTTTTTCTTCAAAGTTTTTAAGCTCCTCTGTTATGTAGCGCTCAGAATTTACAAGAGTTTGTTTTCTTATATAAAAATCAGGTGTTTTTGAAATCTGTGATTTTGAAATTTCTATGAAATAACCAAAAACCTTATTAAATTTTACCTTCAGGTTAGGTATGCCGGTTATTTTTTTCTGCTCTGCTTCATACTCTGCAAGATAAGCTCTGCTGTTTGTAGTAAGTTCAATAAGTTCATCAAGTTCCTTATTATATCCCTTTTTAAGGATTCGTCCCTCTGTTATAATCATTGGAGCGTCTTCTGATATAGATTTTTCAATAAGCTCCTTTATTTTTTTTAAGGTATCAATATCAATAAGGTTTTTAAAGAACATGGATTTAAATTCACCTGAAATTGCTAAAAGTTCAGGCATTATTTCAAGGGAATTTTTAAGCCCTCCAAGGTCTCTTGGAGTTGCATTCCCCATGGAAATTCTGGCTGTAAGCCTTTCCATGTCATAAACTTTTTTAAGAAGAAGAATTAGTTCATCTTTTTGAAGACGGTTGCTTATAAGTTCGGAAACAGCATCCTGTCTTTTTTTTATCTCCAAATCATCTGTAAGAGGGTAGTTTATCCATTTTTTTAATAATCTTGCTCCCATTGATGTTGTGGTGAAATCAATTGTATCTAAAAGGCTTCCCTTTCTTTTTTTTTCTCGCATTGATTCTGTAAGTTCCAGATTTTTTGAAGTGACATCATCTATTACAAGATGTTTTTCAAGAAAATATTTTTTTATGGGTTTGAGGTGTTCCGGCTTTTTTTTGTGGGTATCATCTATGTAAAAAAGCAGGGAACCGCAGGAAGATATTCCAGCAGTCATTTTATTGAGTCCAGGCCCTTTAAGTGTTTTTATATTGAACTGGGAAAGTATTTTTTCCCTGCATGCAGAAATATCGTAATATGAAGAAGGCATAAGGGTAATTGCTTTTGAATGGAAATTCTTTTTAATTTCTTTTGAAAAATTCAGCTCTTCGTTTTCATCAAGAATTATTTCACCTGGATTTATTCTGTAAATCTCGTCTTTTAATATATTTGGATTTTTTGTTTCAGTTACTTTAAAATCACCTGTAGATATATCAACACAGGCAATTCCAAGAATATTTTGTGAAGCTGAAACAGAAATTATATAATTATTTTCTTTTTCATCAAGAAGGCTTGAATCTATTATCATTCCAGGGGTTATAACCCTTACAACCTCACGTTTTACAAGACCGGCTGCTTTTGCAGGATCTTCTGTCTGCTCGCATACAGCAACCTTGATATCCTTTTCAATTAATTTTGCTATATAGATATCGGCAGCTTTTACAGGCACACCGCACATGGGAATTTTTTCATCTGAATTTTTGTTTCTTGATGTAAGGGTTATTTCAAGAAGAGCAGATGCTTTTTCAGCATCTTCATAAAACATTTCATAAAAATCGCCCATACGATAAAAAAGAACAGTATCAGGATAGCTTTTTTTTATATCAAGATATTGTGCCATCATCGGTGTTGTTTTGCCGGATTTGCTCATATGGTACTCTTTTAATATGAAAAAGAAAACCCCGGCTTGACATTTTAAAATGTACCGGGATTTTTAAATATTATTTTAATTAAATATATCAAACTGTTTTAATAAAACAGCAGATTAAATCTTATGATTTATCTTCAACCTGAGCTTCTATTTCCTCTGATGTTTCAAGCTGTTGTGTCTCTTCATCGGTTTCAGGGCGTTTATCCATATTCAGATATCCGTCTGCCTTTATTTTTTCAATTTCTTTTTTAAGTTCTTCAACAGTTTCCCTGTAATTTTCTATTGTCTGATTGTGAAGTTTAATTTTTCTATTTGTTTTAAACCGAAACATCAGGCTTGAAAAATATGAAAGAAGAAAACCTGTTGCAAAACATACTACCCAGTAGATTCCATTTGCTGTTTCAGGGATTGTATAATCTAAAAAATAAAAATTAAAACCAATTGGATTCTTTTGAATAAAGTATTCCTGATTTTGAACACCCATAAGTATAATTAAAGCCACTATAATAATAACGCATATAATCTTTATTTTTTTCATATTTTTATCTCCGTTTTACTGCTCAAAAAGTATGCAGATTATAAAATAAAAAATTTGGATTCATCAAGATTTAATTTTTACTTGTTTTCTTCATATATATCAACCTTTTTCTTGTATATTAACAAGCTCAAGGTCTCCAACAGCGCCTATTTTTTCCCTGAATACTATAACAACACCTGTTATATCATTTTGTTCTGATGCAAAATCAAGAGTCTTTTCAATATCGTCACAGGATTTTACCATATTGCACAAAGCAGTAGCAAAGGCATCTGCTGTATATGCATTTTCAGATATTACAGAAACAGCGTCTGCATTTCCAAAACTTAAAGAATGGCCAAATGTGCCGGAGGATGTACATATTCCAAAAGAAGAATTTTTTTTTAATCTGATTCCTACCTTGTTTGAAAAAGGTGAGTTTTTACCCGCATAAATACCTGTTATTGATTCTGAATCTGTTTTTATGAAAATATCTCCTCCGTTTTCTATTATAACCTCATTGCAAAATTTAAGGAGATGATTTCCTACTTCCTGTGAGAAAGCTCCTGCAACTGCAGCCATGGGCCCAAGATTTGCCTTTTTTGAGGCTTTGAGCATATTATCTATCACAGGATTTTTGCTTTTATTTTTTTTAAGGGGAACAAGGGATGTCAGAAAATCAGGATTTTTTTTTATGTAGTCCTTTATTCCAGCTCTTACTTCCATAATTTTTTTTTCTGCTTTTTTATATAGATTTTTTTTTGAGGCTTTTATTAAAAGATCGGTTTCTTTAATTGTAATTCTAAAAGAGCGAAGATGATTTTTATTTAAGGATAAGCTTCTGTAAATAGACCTGTTATGGTAAGGGTCCTGCATTTTTATCTCACAAATACAAAAAAAAGGATGGTAGCGGGGGGCGGATTCGAACCACCGGCCTTCGGGTTATGAGCCCGACGAGCTACCAGACTGCTCCACCCCGCATCAGGATGTAGGCTTTATATACCGGTCTTTATCAATGTGTCAAACTATTTATTTAATAAGAGCGTAAAATTTTTTTTCTTAAATCTTCAACTGTCTGATTATTTGGTTTTTCTATTTCTATTTTTTTTCTTCTTCCTGTTTCACCGGAAATTATTGAAATAGATTTTTTTGGAATTTTTAGTATTTTTGCCATAAATTTTATACACTCTTTGTTTGCGGCACCATCTACAGGGGGAGCTTTTATTTTGATTTTAAGGAAATTGTCGAAAATTCCAATAATTTTGTTTACAGATGATTTTGGCTGTACATATATATCAAGGTATATTTTATCATTTTTAAATGAAAATGGCATGTTGGGAATCATAAAAATATCAGGAATTGTTATTTGATAAAAATTTTTTTAAATATTGCTTCAGCTCTTCATAATTTCTCGCAACAGGAATTTGTGGAAAATCATTTATAACATTTTGCGGGGGTGAAAAAAAACATGAAGAGTCAGAGGCAAGAAGCATTCCTGTATCATTATAAGAATCTCCAAATGAAAAAACTTCATAGTTCAGGCTTTTAAAAGCATTTACAGCCTTTGTTTTCTGATTTTTCTGCCTTAATAGATAATCTGTTATTTTTCCTGAAGAATCAACTTTAAGACTGTGGCATAGGAGTGTGGGAAACCCAAGTTTTTCCATTAAAGGTTTTGCAAATTCTTCAAAAGTATCTGAAAGCATAATAAACTGAGTGTTTTGTTTTATCCAGCTTAAGGTTTCATATGCACCTGGGAGAGGATCAATTTCTGATATTACATTTTTAATGTCATTTAATTTGAGATTTTCCCTGTCAAGAATTTTTAATCTGTGACGCATAAGTTCATCATAATCATTTATATCTCTTGTGGTGAGTTCAAGTTCTTTTATTCCTGTTTTGGATGCAACATTTATCCATATTTCAGGTATAAAAACTCCTTCAAGATCTGAACATACAAGTTTCATGGTATTATCCTCCAAATATATTATCAGAAGTGATCTTCAATTCTTATTATTACAGGTTCATCAAAAATTTCATCGAGTGTTCCTATTTTTTTTGCAGCATTTTGAATATCAGACTCTTTTGCAATATGTGTAATCATTACTATTGGAACTACCAGATGAGAATTGGCAGCTTTCTGGTGTACGCTTTGAATACTGATTCCAAAGGAACCAAGTATTCCAGAAACTTTTGAAAGAACTCCAGGAGAATCCTTTGCTGTAAGTCTCATATAATATTTGCATGTAATTTCAGAAATTTTCAGAATCGGTTTTTTCTGCATAAAATCAGGAAGAAAAGATAAATAAGGAATTCTCCTTTTGATTCCGGCAGAAATATTTCTTGCAATATCAGATAAATCCGAAGTTATTGCACTGGCTGTCGGCGTCATTCCAGCACCTTGTCCATATAAAATTATTTCTTCCGAGGCATCTCCGTGTATGCTTATTGCATTTGTTGAACCATCAATTTTTGCCAGTATATGGTCGTATGGTATCATTGTAGGATGAACTCTTGCCTCAAATTTTGAACCGTGGCTTTTTGATATAGCAAGAAGTTTGATTCTGTATCCGAATTCTTCTGCGTTTTCAATATCAGGTGTTGAGATTTTTGAAATTCCTTCAATATATATATCAGAAAAATCTATGTATGTGCCGTAGGCAATTGAAGATATTATTGCAAGTTTATGGGCTGTATCATCTCCGTTGATATCAATGGATGGATCGGCTTCTGCAAAACCGTTTTTTTGTGCTTCTTCAAGGGCTTTTTCAAAGGATATTTTTTCATTGGTTATTCTTGATAAGATATAATTGCATGTGCCGTTTAAAATTCCTGCTGTTTCAATTATATTGTTACCGCAAAGGGATTCCCGCATTGTTTTTATAACAGGCATTGCACCGCCGGTGCTGGCTTCAAATCCTATTGCAACATCATATTCAACAGCTTTTTGAAATATTTCACTGCCGTGGAGGGCAAGGAGTTTTTTATTTGCAGTAACTATATGTTTTTTATTTTGTATTCCCCGTAAAATAATTTCCCTTGCTGCATCTGTTCCTCCAATGAGCTCAATTATTATATCAATATTGGGGTCATCTGTAATTTCAAAGGGATTATCTGTAATTTTTATATTTTTATTATTTATTTTTTTTGCAGACTCAATATTTTTATCTGCTATGGTTTTAAGAACAAGACAAGCTCCAAGTTTTGATTCAAGAACAGAAGCGTTTTTTTCAAGAAGAGCTGCAACTCCCTTTCCAACTGTCCCGTATCCTATAAGACCAAGAAAGATTTTTTTCATGTCCCCACCTTTTTAAAATTTACATAATGACCAGTATTGGTTACATTATTAGCAGATATATGTCAAAAATTGTTTTTGACTTTTAATTTTAAAAAATTTATTTTTAATTAAATATAAATTTTAGAAGGGGTTCAGGTATTATGTCTAAAAAAGGGCTTACTTATTCTGATTCTGGCGTGGATATTGATAAAGCCAACAGATTTATTGAAAAAATAAAGGGTTTTGTTGACAAAACACCAAGAAATGGAGTTCTTGGCGATATAGGCGGCTTTGGGGGGCTTTATCTTCCCAATCTTTCAAATATGGAAAAGCCTGTTCTTGTAAGTTCAACAGATGGTGTGGGAACCAAGCTTAAAATCGCACACCTTACAGGTATACATGATACAATAGGCATAGATCTGGTTGCCATGTGTGTAAATGATATTATAGTACAGGGCGCAAAACCTCTTTTTTTTCTTGATTATTTTTCCACTGGCAAACTTGATGAAGAAGTCTCTGTTTCAATTATAAAAGGAATATCAGATGGGTGCTGTGAAGCTGAATGTTCTCTTATAGGAGGAGAAACAGCGGAAATGCCAGGCATTTATAATGATGGAGAGTATGACCTTGCCGGTTTTGCAGTGGGTATAGTTGATGACAGCAAAATTATTGAAGGCTCTGAAACAGGAGAAGGAGACAAGGTTATAGGAATATCTTCTTCAGGTCTTCATAGTAATGGGTATTCCCTTGTAAGGAAAGTATGTTTTGATATTTCAGGACTTAAAGTAAATGATTATATAGAAGATTTTGGGTGCACCCTTGGGGAAGAGCTTTTAAAACCCACAAAGATTTATGTTAAAACAATAATTCCTCTTATTCGTGAAATGAAAATCAACGGACTTTCACATATAACCGGAGGCGGTTTTGAAGATAATATCTCAAGGATTCTTCCAAATAGCTGCAAGGTTATTCTTGATAAAAATTCATGGGAAAGACCCCCTGTTTTTAATTTTCTCCAACAGGCAGGAAAAATTGAAGATATGGAAATGCTTAAAACTTTTAATTGCGGAATAGGGCTTGTTGCCATTATCCCTGAAAAACATTCACAGGATATGGTTGACAGGTTGAAGGCAATGGGTGAAAAGGCATTTATAATAGGAGAGGTTGTAAACCGTATCGGAGAAGAACCCCAGGTAGAATGGAAAAAATAATATGCTTGTTCTTGGGCTGGAATCTTCCTGTGATGAAACAGCTGCAGCAGTTGTTTGTGATGGAACAGGACTTTTATCTTCAGTTGTTTCTTCACAAATAGCAGACCACTCCATTTTTGGGGGAGTAGTTCCTGAAATTGCCTCAAGAAAACATCTTGAAGCAGTTGCTGATGTTGTTGACAAGGCTCTTTCAATGGCTGGTATTTCATATTCAGATCTGGATGGAATAGCAGTAACACAGGGCCCCGGACTTATTGGTTCTCTTCTTGTAGGTTTCAGTTTTGCAAAGGCTTTTGCCTATGCTTCCGGCTTGAAATGGACAGGCGTGGATCATTTGCATGGTCATATCATGTCTGTTTTTCTTGAAGATAATCCTCCCGAGTTTCCTTTTGTGGCCTTATTGGTTTCAGGCGGGCATACTTCCCTTTATTTTGTACGGGATTTTCTTGATTATGAGATTATAGGAAGAACAAGGGATGACGCAGCTGGAGAGGCATTTGACAAGGTCTCCAAAATGCTTGGTCTGGGATATCCCGGAGGTCAGATAATTGATAAATTATCATCTGAAGGAGATTGCGGTAAATATGTTTTTCCCCGGGCATGGCTTGAAAAAGGCAGCCTTGATTTCAGTTTCAGCGGTCTTAAAAGTTCTGTAAGAAGAGAAATAGAAAAAACAGGAAAGGAAAATCTGTCCTTTGAAGCTGCTCATATTGCAGGTGCTTTTCAGGAGTCTGTTATAGATGTTTTAATTAAAAAAAGTCTTACTGCACTTGAAAAATATAAATGCAAAAATTTTGTTTTGTGCGGAGGCGTATCTGCAAATTCAGGGCTCAGAGCTTCCTGCCTTTCGTATTTTGAGAAAAAAAACATAAAAGTTTTTATGCCTTCACTCAAGCTTTGCGGAGATAATGCAGCCATGATTGCCTGCGCAGGATATTATAAAATGAAAAATAATTATTTTTCAGATTTTGAAGATGAGGTTTATACAAGATTTTTGTCAGTATAGGCTGTTTTAATCTGTTGTTAAAATTTTTTATTCCTGATTTGTGCAGGTTATATCAATGTATTTAATGAAATATCTCAATATTGGTTTTTTATAAGATGCTTACCTGCTCCAGTGGTTTTTTGGCATTGCATATTTCCCTTTCCAGTTTTCAATATCATAGCCGGATTCTGTAAGAAAGAAAATGAATCTTCCAAGTTCAATAATAACATCGTCTGTAATGACGTGCTCAACCTTACATGCAGTTGCTCTGGCTTTTTCTCCGGGAAGCTGGAGGATTCTTTCAAAAAAATCATTTAAAATAAGATTCCTGTGGGCAATTTTCTGACCTATTTTAAAACCTTGGGGTGTAAGCTTAATAGGGTTGTAAGGCTTGTAGAAAATAAGATTTTTTTCACCAAGAGATTTTAATGCGGTTGTTACTGTTGATCTTGATACTCCATGACTGTCTGCAATTTCATTTGCTCTTGCCACACCGCTTTTTTTTTCCAGCTTGAAAATTGTTGCAAGATATTCTTCAAGAGTTGTGGTCAGTTCGATTTCTTTTTCCATAAAAATTTTCCTGATATTTACAGGCTTTCCTTAAATTTAAAAAAAGTTTTTACTTTTTGCAGAGTATTTAAAAAAAAAGAGAAAAAGGCAAGTAAAAAAACTGGAGTATCTCTATAAAAATGGTAAGTTTTGTAAAAATATGCAGGAACATCAGAATCTTTATCGTCTGATATAGTTGTGCTAAAAGCAGACTGCCAAGACAAGCAAAATGATGTTTGTGAAGATTAATAATTTCATGGTATTTATAAATTTGGAATCATCTATTTAAATCTTTTTCCTTGTTGCTTATTAATTTTTTATATTCCGGTATAGTATTTGTTCTAAATATTATGCCGGAATATTTATATACCAAAATTCCCAGCCTGATTTTTTATACAGCCCTTTAGAGGCATCTTTCAAATTTAAAACAAGGTTGAACTAATACAAGGTGATGTTGAAAATCTAAGATTTGAAGATTTGTCTTATCAGGGGAATGTCTGATAAATTAAAACAGGCACTCTTAAAAATTAAGGAGTGCCTGTGAAATTTATAAATAATAAAAAGATATTATTGGGGTATTACATTTATTGCATTTTGTCCTTTTGGACCTTCTGTTATATCAAAAATCACTTTTTGTCCTTCATTAAGTGTTTTGAAACCATCCATTTCTATTCCTGAGTGATGAACAAAAACATCCGAACCATTTACCTGCTCAATAAAACCATAACCTTTACTTTCATTAAACCACTTTACAATTCCGTTTGACATTAAATTTTCCTTAATCTGTTATTAAATTTGTTTGATTTCAGTCTTTGGTCTGACCTGATTATTAGTTAAAAAGATAAGCCTTTTTAGATGTGAAATCTGAAAAACTTTAATTTGTTTTTCGTTTATTTTTAATAACATTACCTTGATTAAAAATAATAGTCAACGATTATTTTTAAAAAATCTGGATAATTGCAAATGTAAATAGAAGTCTTTATTAGATACCATCTCTAAATTGAATTTGACAATCAAAAAGATATTTGAAATACAAAAGAAAATAAAGATGTAAAGAGGGAAAATATGAGAGCGTATAATCTTAAAAAAGCAATTATTAATCTTTTTAAAATAAAGCAGCCCCTTTTTATCTGGGGGCCTCCAGGTGTAGGGAAAAGTCAGGTTGTTGCCCAGGCAGCAAAGTCTCTTGATGTTGATTTAAGGGATGTAAGAGCTGCATTGCTTGATCCTGTTGATTTAAGAGGGCTTCCAAGTATAGATGATAAAAATTTTACAACATGGAGTTTCCCGGATTTTCTCCCCCATGAAGGTGAGGGGATATTGTTTCTTGATGAAATAAACGCAGCCCCCCCTCTTGTTCAGGCATCCTGCTATCAGCTTATACTGGATAGGAGAATCGGTGAATATATTCTTCCCGAGGGTTGGTTTGTTGTTGCAGCAGGAAACAGAAATTCAGACAGGGCAGTTACAAACAGGATCTCATCAGCACTTGCAAACAGATTTACCCACATTGAATTTGAGGTTTCTCTGGATGATTGGACAAGGTGGGCCCATGAAAACATGATAAGAGAAGAAGTTATATCTTTTTTGCGGTTCAGGCCTAATCTTTTGCATAATTTTGATCCTCAAAGAGATGAAAAATCTTTTCCAACACCAAGGTCATGGGAGTTTGTTTCAAATATTTTAAATTCCATGCCTGAAAATGATATTTTATATGAACTTATTAAAGGGACTGTTGGAGAAGGGGCCTGTGGTGAATTTACAGGATATCTTAGAATTTATAAAGATTTGCCAGATCCTGATTTAATATTGCAGGGTGAGCTGGATTTTGTTTTACCCTTGGATGACCCGGCAATTTTATATGCACTTTCACAGCTTGTTGCTTCAAAAGCAGATGTTGAAAATGTGGAAAAAGTAATAAGTTTTGCATCTTCAATGCCTAAGGAATTTGAAATTCTTATTATGAAAGATGCAGTTAAAAAGGATAAAAATATAACAGGAACCGAAGCTTTTTCAAACTGGGCTGTTAAAAATGCGGAGATTTTTGTTTAGTGGACGCAGACATTAAAATAATGCGGGCAAAGGCAAAGTTGATTTTAGATTTTCCGTTTTTTGGAACTCTTTGTGCCGGGATGTTTTTTGTTGAAGACAAATCATGTCAGGGTGTGTGGACTGATGGAAAAAAGGCCGGCTATAATCCTTTTTATATAGAGTCTTCCAGATTTGATGAAGTGGTTGGAATGACAGCTCATATTGTACTTCACAGAGCTTTGGGCCATCACAGGAGGGTAAGCAGCCGTGATTTTATGCTGTGGAATACAGCATGTGATTATTCCATAAACTGGATTCTTGCTGATTCTGGATTTACACTACCGGAAGGTCATCTTTTGCGTGAAGATTTAAAAGGTTTGAGTGCGGAAGAAATTTATCTGGTACTTCTTGCTGAAAAAGATGAAAATAAGGGAGAATCAAAAGAAAAAAAGAATAAAAACAAAGAGATTGCTTCAGTAGATTCTGAATTAAACAGCTCTTCTTCAGAATCAGAGCCTGAAGAAGGTCTGGACCAGGAAATAAAATCTTCAAGGGATAATCCTGATGATGAAAATGATGGAGCAGACGGGACTCAAAAAGAAAATAAAAAATCTAAGCTGCCTCAGCTTTCAGGTGAAGTAAGGGAACCGGAAATAGACTCAAGCCCTGATTCCAATGAAATAAAACCTGATATTTTACTTCACCAGGCATTTAATTCAGCCTTGAATGAAGGAAAAATTCCAGGTTCTTTGAAAAGAGCAGTTGAAAATTATATTAATCCTGTTCTTGACTGGAAAGAACTTTTGTCAAGATTTATAGAAAAATCCGGTAAGTCTGATTATACATGGACATCACCGAATAAAAGACTTGTTTCAATGGGGATATATCTGCCTGGAATTAAATCCGAGAAAGCTGAAAATATTGTTATTGCAATAGATACTTCAGGAAGTATCAGCGAAGAGGAAATAAAGATCTTTAACTCTGAACTAAAAGCTGCCTTATCAAGTTTTGATGGACGAATAACACTTCTTGGCTGTGATACAGAAGTTAATCTCGCAATGGAAATTTCTTCATGGGAAATACCTGAAAAAATTCAATTTACAGGGGGCGGCGGTACAGATTTCAGGCCTCCTTTTGAATGGGCAGAAAAAAATCTTTCTTTTGTAAGATGCCTTTTTTATCTTACGGATCTTAATTCTTCAAGATATCCTGAAGAACCGTATTACCCTGTTTTATGGATTACTACAAACAGACATTATATGAAAAAACCTCCATTTGGAGAAATTATTAATATATAGAAGAGGGTGTAAGTATGGAAATAAGCTGGAATATTATCAAGTCAAGGGGTAATTTCAGACCTGTGGTAAAGTATAAGATTATATTGGAAGAAAACGAGGCTCGCCTTGGTATTCCGCCTCTTAAAGTGGATTCTGAAATAAGAAAGCCTCTTGTTTCATGGGAAAGACATTGTTTTCCGGGTAAAAATGAAAGGGCCGGATTGTATGCTGATGAAAATTATATAGTTATAACGCCAGGTTTTAAAAATCCTGAATCAACAGGAGAAATGATAATTCCCTGGAAGGAAAATAATAATTATTGCGAAGTTGAAAATTGTTTTATAAAAGTAAGAAATAGAATTGAAGATGAAATTTTAAGCGCAAAAAACAGTCTGCCTCTAAATGAAAAATTTAATATTGGTTTTTCAGAGGAATTCAAGACGAAACGTGCTCCTTCATCTGCTATTGATATGTTTTTAAAGGCTGCAATGTAAATTAAAATATTAAAGGCTTATGAAAGAGGAAATACCCGGAGAAATATGGAGAGAAAAAGCCGGAGCTTTTTTGATAAGGACAGCTCATCAGTTATGGGGTAAACACAGTGAGGAAATTCTTGCCTTGCTTTTCAGTATAGGCTTTTCAAACAAATTTATGAAAGATTCTCTTTTTGGCTGGAATAAAAAGACAAAAACAAGATCTTACAAAGGTTTCGGGATTGAACCAGGCAGTGTTGAAAATTTTGAAACAGGTTCACTTTCTATTCCTGAGGGAATTATAATCCCCTATATTAAAAATAAAATTCTTCTGAAATTATGTGCTGTAAGTTTTAATAAAGATAATTCAACAAGATTTAAAACAATTGAGGGCAGTTCAGAGACACCATTTTTTTTTAATTATGACAAAAGTAATTGTAATTTAATTTTCAATCCCTTATACGGGTTTCTTTTAAAGCAGGAAGCCTCCAGCCTGACAGATATAATTATTATTGATAATAATGAAAAAAAATTTTCTTTGGAATTTGAATCAATTCTTGAAAATTATGAGAAAGTGGTTGTTTTATTAAATGATGTGGAAAAACTTCCTCAAAATTGGGATAACTTATTAAAAAAAGAGCAAATAAATATTATTCAATATAATGAAAGAAATTTTAAAGAGATTATAAAAGAAATTAAAATGAGCTTGTAATTTTTATTCATCAAAAGTTTTTTCTGTTAGGTGAATCTGTCCTTCTGTCAACCAGCTTAAGCTTCCATAAACCATGTTAATAAAAACAGGTGATCCGGCAAATGCGGTTATTACATTATTTTTTTATTTACGAATAAAAAAACGAAGTTTTTTATTCTTTTTATGGTGGTTCAGTGAAAAAATTGGTTGTACAAGCTATATTTGTGTTATATCTATATGAATAGATATTTTTTATTATAATTAAAAAAAGGAGGCCCCATATGGCTGATCCCAAAGATATGTATCAATGCCAGATGACTAATTGCGGTTATATTTATAATCCTGATAAAGGAGACAGAAAGAGTAAAACTCCCAAGGGTGTAAAATTTGAAGATTTACCCGATGACTGGAAATGTCCTATATGCGGTGCAAGTAAAAAAGCATTCAAACCTCTTGCAGGACCCGGATCAACAGCAGAAGAGTAATACTTTCCTTAGTTAAGACATTTTGAATCATGCATGATAGATTAAATCAGTCACTCTTGAATTTTAAAGGGTGACTGTCACAATTATAGTTTTGCAAGCTCATCTCTAAGCCTTTCTTTGTCTTTTTTTTCTTTGTTTGCATCTCTTATTATCTGCCAGCGTGCGTCATAATTGTCTATTTTCATGTCATTTTCTTCTTCCCTTGCGTATTCTATTGATCTTTTGTAGCAGAGTCTGCATACAGGATTTTCTTTTAGTCCTTTTTTTCTGAACCTCCTGTAATTTTTTGACTTCCATATTTTTTTAAGGGGTTGATCATAAATATTTCCAAAAGATAAAGGTGAAATTTCCCTTTTTGTACCTCTTATAAAAATTTCTGCTTTTTTCTTCAATGGAATCCCTAAAAAAACACATGGATGAACATTCCCGTCAGACCCAATAAAAGGGGTTTTTTCTATATTTTCACTGCATTTTTCAGTAAGAAAAAAGGGAGATACAATATGATAGTGAATATCTGTTTCATTTTTTTTCCTGAAACATGTAAATCTTGCAGCTGTTATTTCAAAACTGTTTTGACTGTCAGACAAAAAAATTTCTTTTTCCATATTCTCAGAGCATGCAAGAGAAAGAGAGCTTACAACAACCTGATCAGGTTTTATTGAGTTGTAAAAAAGGTCAGAACTAAAAAAATTATTAAGATGGGACCTTAACAAAATATTGGCTATATGAATTTTTGGTTTTGAGCTGTTTTTTCTTTTTTTTATATCTTTTAATTTAAAAATTATCTCTCTGATATTAGCAAGAGATGTTTTTTTTCTTGTTAAATCGTTTTCCTGTATAGTGCTTCCTGCTGTTGAGAGTGCAAGATAATCAATTTTAAGCTCTACAATTTTTTCAAGGTGTTCATCATCTAAAAGAATTGCATTAGTTGTGGTTCCTGTTTTAAAACCGCTTTTTTTTATTTTTTCCGCTATTTCAAAGAAATCAGGATGTAAAAAAGGTTCTCCCCAGCCCTGAAGATGAATATATGTGTTTATATTCAAGTCTTTAATAATATTTTCTATGGCTTCTTTTTTAAAAAAATTCCTTTTTATATTTTTTTTGTATATATGATGGGGACAGTATGAGCACGAGGCATTACAATGGGAAGAGATTTCAAGCTGAACCGTTTCTATATTGACATTTGTAAATTTTTTAAAAATATTAAGCATGTTTATAAGCTCTTATTATTTTTTAAATCCATTTTGAGCATAATTGTTTTGATATTTCAAGCTAAACTCTCATTACAATAAAAAATATTGTGCTAGAAACAAATAAATTGTGCTTGGGATTAAAGCCTGCTTCAAAGGTATTTGTACAAAGTTTGTAACCGGACGCAGACTTGTAGCTGAACTTACTGAGACAAGTATTATACTGAAGTTTCACTCAAGATTAACTTTGTCATCCAGGTTGCCTGGACAACCATACCAGGTTTTAAGCATTGATTTATTACGGATTCCATGATACCGGAAGAATTCAAGGCAATCAGCAACTGATATGTACTGATTTTTAATTTGTTTAGCATATAACTTGTTTTTTTTAAGTATCTATTAGAGATGCAGAGAAGAGAAACATCTAACTTTGGCTTTAAGATAAGAGAGAAATACTATGTTTTTTAAAATCCGTAATAAATTCCTTGTGCCCATGATTATTATCGTTTTGGTTGGTATGGGCGTTTCTTCATTTATATCCTACCGAATGGCTAAAAACGCACTTGAAAAGAGTACAGTTGAACATCTTAATCAGTTGGTTGACAGTACCACTCACGCTATAGCCGACTGGTTTGATAATCGAAAACTTGACGTGTCCAACTGGGCAAAACAGGGTGTTTTAAAGAACGCACTGAAAAATAATGTTTTAGGAAAAGTAGCCAGAAAGAACCTGAATGAAGATTTTGCCCGGATGAAAAAGGAATATCAGTATTATAGCGGTTTTTATCTTTCCGATTCTTCTGGAAACATGGTTGCCTCATCAAACCCAAAGCTTATTGGTACAATGAATATTAAAGACCGTATGTATTTCAAAGAGGCATTGCAAGGCAAGGAGAACATGTCTCCGGTTCTTAAGAGCAAGACTGATGGAAGCCCGATTCTCATGATTGCCGCTCCGGTTGTTGATAATGGCCCTGTGATCGGCGTATTTTATGTTTTGATCAGCATGCAAAATTTTAATTCCAAATTTATTGACTGGATTAAAATAGGTGAAACAGGCTATGCCTTTATGGTTGATAAAGAAGGTACAGCCTTGGCCCATCCCAATAAAAACCACATCATGAATACACGTATCACAGAGTTTGATTTTGGCAGTGATATGCTGGCAGCTCCTGATGGAATTTTCTATTACAGTTCTAAAGATATTGATAAGGTCGCAGCATTACAAACCTTTGATGCGATGGGGTGGAAAATTGTTATTACTACCAATTTAGACGAGGCTTATGCTGCGGTCAACAAACTGGCTAAACTGAGCCTAATACTGGTAGCTTCCATGGTTGCCCTTGCCATTGTTGTTATTCTTTTTGTAGCAAACTCGGTGGCGAAACCCATTAACATGGTTGTTGAAGGGTTACGCGATGCTGCTGAAGGTGAAGGAGATCTCACCAAGCGATTAGTGGTTGAAAGCCGTGACGAAGTGGGTGAGCTTGCCACCTGTTTCAATACCTTTGTTGAGAAGGTGCAAACCATTATAAGTGAAATTAAGTCCAATATATCCACTTTAAACTCATCAGCAGTCAGCTTATCTGATCTGTCTGAAAATCTTTCTGCCAGCTCTGAGGATTCATCCCAGCGTTCCAACACTGTGGCTGCGGCTGCAGAACAAATGAATGCGAACATGAACTCTGTTGCTGCAGCCTGTGAACAGGCATCTGTGAATGTCAACGTAGTTGCCTCGGCAGCAGAGGAGATGAACACCACGTTTTCTGAGATTGCTGGTAATACCGGAGATGCAAAGGATGTGACCGAGGACGCAGTTTCTAAAACCAACTCTGCCTCTCAAAGGATGGCTGAACTGGGATCTGCTGCTCAAGAAATCAGTAAGGTGACCGAAACTATCACCGAGATTTCTGAACAGACCAACCTGCTTGCACTTAACGCCACCATTGAAGCAGCCCGGGCCGGTGAAGCGGGTAAAGGATTTGCAGTAGTGGCAAATGAAATCAAGGAGCTTGCCAGACAAACTGCTGAAGCAACCTTTGAGATCCGTAATAGAATTGATGCTATCCAGTCTTCCACTTCGACCACTGTAACGGAAATGGAGCAGATCAATACTGTTATCAACGATGTGAACACCATTGTAACCACTATTGCTTCTGCGGTTGAGGAGCAGGCGGCCTCAACTGATGAAATTGCTTCCAACGTCGCCCAGGCTGCCCAGGGTATTGCTGAAGTCAACGAAAATGTAGCCCAGAGCTCTGCAGTTACCGGTGAAATTTCTGCGGACATAGCCGAGGTTAGCCAGGTAGCCGGTAAAATAAGCCTGGATAGCGGGAAAGTAAACGAGCAGGCAAATGAACTGCTCACCTTATCTGAGCAGCTTGAGAAAACTGTTAACCAGTTTAAGCTTGAGTAAACCAAATGCTTTTACAGGTCTGACCATCTTGGTTCAGGCCTGTGCTATTTTTCACACTCTTTTTTACCCTTTTTTGTTCTGTCTCAGGTTCCCAGATTTGGACAAGCACGATTTCTAGTTATAGCATCCCTATGCTGGTAATCGTGCCTGTGCAATGGGGTTGCTATGAGTATTTATCTTAAAACATAAACTGCACAGTGGCCCCACAGGTGAGCGGTGCCCCATAGCCTCCTACAGCCATGTCTCCCCACATAACTGCGGTGCGCACATATTTTTTATCGGTAAGATTTTTGCCCCAGAGATAAAGCCACCACCAATCTCCCTCCAATCCAAGGGTGGTGTTTACCAGACCATATGACTTTTCATAATTTGTGCTGGCAAGATCCCAATATATTTTGCCAATATATTGATAACTGGCTCTGCCAACCAGAGATACACCAGATATAATCTCACGATTATACTGCATGGCTATCATTCCGGTGATGTCAGGAATCCTGGGGACTTTACTGCCACTGTAGTCTTTGTCTCCCTTGTATCCCTCCAGCTTGGCGTTAACGTAACCAAATGAAGCACTGGCATTAAGATTCTGGTTAAGGTTCAGATTCAATTGTAACTCTCCTCCAATGTTACGTGCCTCTCCAGCATTGGAAACATATTGGAATCCACCGTTTCCGGTGGTGTTCACATGCAGCTCCTTAATGTCTGTCAAAAAAATAGCTGCGTCCAGATAGCCCCATCCATTGGCCAGATAATATTTGAAACCGATTTCGTAATTCATAGCAGTTTCCGGATCGTAGTGATGCATTTTGTCGGTCTGGAGCAGACTTACAATGCCTCCTGCTCTGCTTCCCTGTGATATTAATGCATATACGATAGCGGAGTCAAAATCACAGGCAAGGCTGATTTTACCAAGAAGCTGATTGTAATCATTGCTGGTATCGTCGAAGACCTCGCTTATCTGTGTTCCCATGGCAGTTATATAACGACTGGACTCCAACTTATCTTCATAATACTGGGTTCTAATTCCAACACCAAAACGAAAACCATTGCTGAATAAATATTCAATATCTCCAAACAGGGCAGCGCCCATGTTTTTTCCGTTACCCAGGACATTCATATCCATTTCCATTGTCACACCATCCGGGCCCATGTGATAAAGAGAGTCAAAATCAATATCATTTTTGTAGAAATAGAAACCAGTCAGCCACTTCCAGGGCAAGGTCTCTGTAGTTGAAATCAGTCGTAATTCCTCACTGAACTGTTTCTGGTTCAGGTTGAAATCAGCATATCCTGTTTGGTAGCTCCAGAAATCAGGATCATCCAGGGTAGATTCCTTACCCTTCCGGTATGCTGTAATGGAAACGAGTTCGACCCAGCCCAATCTATGATTCAGGCGCATACTCAATGCAGCCATATCGTGGATATTTTACGGCAGGAATGGAAGTCGCCTCCTACCATTTCCCACCTGTCTCGGCGTGTTGGTGTAAATGAATGCTATCTTAAAAGCGGTTTTCGCAGACTGACAGGAATGTCAATCGGTGAATATGTCCGCCAGCAGCGCATGACCAGAGCAATGGAGTTTTTGGAGTCGGGCAAATATAATATTATGGAAACCGCCATGATAGTTGGCTACTCTAATCCCAGCCATTTCGCAGCTGCCTTTAAAAAAGTTTATGGACATCTTCCTTCGTATTATACTACCAGTTCCTGAGATATTATCCCCGTTTAAGTGGAATTTCCCATTCTTTCATCCGCTTCCATACCGCAGTACGACTTACCCCCAGCCGCCTTGCTGCTTCTGTCTTGTTCCAGTTGCAGGCATGGAGAGTGGCGGTCAGCTCTTTTTTGTTCAATCTGGGCCGGGCGGTTTTCCCGGAAACAGAAAAGTTCCGGCTTCCATTGTGAGGGATTGATGCCGACAACCTTGCTCTGTATCCAGGCTCCCGGATTTCCAGGGGC
>PDWJ01002027.1_pt1 | contig 22696 bp, 19 predicted proteins | sample 1430881 | NCBI WGS metagenome assembly PDWJ01 (sample SAMN01162460, study PRJNA174530) | Oral metagenome, whole genome shotgun sequencing project. | biome: Marine environment; feature: Marine mammal; material: Swab sample of the gingival sulcus; isolation source: swab sample of gingival sulcus... | reverse complement strand
GCTCCGTGTCGGACTTGCCAAGTGGATCGAGTACTACAATTTGGCAAGAGGCCATTGTTCTCTTGACGACAAAACCCCGGATGAGGTTTACTTTGGTTTACCTTGCCCGTTCGCCGAGGCTGCCTGATGCCTGTTTCTAATTTTCTACTCTCAGGTTTGTAGCTTATCCTACCCATCAGGCTGTCCAATCAATTGGGTCCACCGCCAGGTACTTGGGGCACTGTTTTTCTGGATTGGCATCAATATCGGCTCGTGGCTCTTTGCACTGATCGGGCTGAATGCACTACTTATCGGGATAATCGACGGCATGTGGGAGCTTGGTCAGCTGCTTGGCTATCCAGCACCAACAGAAAAAATAGAACCTATATCTCCAGCGACAATAATGACCTGCTTTGATCAGAATGCAGACGCCATGTTGGAGCACCGGTGCTCATAGGCTTTGAGGATATGTCGTCTTTCAGGGCCAGGTCCGCTTCCCAAATCCGATAAAAAATAGACCATCATTTACCGGTCAAACAAAAAGTTCCAGTAGCTCGTCCGGTAAAGTAGACGACACGTCAAGAATCTTGGCCCCATGAGACTCTCTGCTTTACGATCAACTCTCGAGCAGTGATCATTACATCGTCAACACCGATGGTCTTTTCATTACCAGAGATACCAGCTCTTACATTGGTACGCCATCAATATAACCAGGGCTGGTGAAAGCCCTTTCTTTTAACTCTGTCCTTGCAACTCTCTGCTTTCCCCGGTAAAAAAGCACCGTAACCTGTGATGATTCTTTTGTGGTAAAAAGGAAGCCCATGAAAACCTGGTCCGCTGTGAGCGCAGCTCTTGCAGCGTTTTTTTGTATTACCCCTCTTCACGCCGCAGATTTCACCTTTTCTGAGGCTTGGCAGCAGCTCCTGCAACACAGCGATACCCTTGCCGCCCAGCAGGCTGTTGTTGCTCGCCACGAACACCTGCAGGAGGCAGCGGCAAAACGGCATTTCCCAGATATTCGCCTGAGCGGCCACTATGCCCGCCTTTCAGATCCGCTTAAAATAGATGCCGCCAAGCTCGAACCTGTCGCCTCAATGAACCCGCAGGTTCTTGGTCATGCCCTGACAAGCCTTGCCGGCACCGGGCAGATATCTCCGCAGTTTGCTCATGATATCGGTGTACTGCTAAAGAGTTTTGCCGGCCAGGAGCTGCAAACTGCCACCGATATATCCGGACGCGATATCTTTACCGGCTCCCTCCAGGTCATCTGGCCGCTGTTTACTGGCTGGAGGATAAGCGCGGCAGCAGACATCGCTTCCCAGGTGACAGAAGAGGCAAAGGCCAAGCTCGCCCTGGTCCGCGAAGAGCAGTTTACCGCACTGGCCAAGGTCTATTTTGGGGTCGTTCTCGCTGAACAGCTCCTGCACACTCGAAAGGAGGCTGAAAAGGGGCTGAAAATCCATTACGAGCATGCCCTGGCCCTGGAGAAGGAGGGGCAGATTGCCAGAGTTGAACGCCTGGAAGCCGAAGCAGCCTATGACCGGGCCAAGGTCGAGGCCGGTAAGGCCCATCGTATGCTGGAAATCGCGCGGCTGGCCCTTACCAAAACACTCCAGCAGGAAGAGGAAGTGCAGCCGCTGAGCCCACTTTTCATCAGTGAGCAGCTTCCGGAGTATGCCACCTTTGTCTCGCAGACCCTCAATGACCATCCTGGCCTTAGCCTGCTGAGCGCAAAACAGGCTCAGGCAAAAGGGCTGATTCGTGCGGAAAAGGGTCGATACTTCCCGAGTGTCTACGCCTTTGCTGATTACAACCTCTACAAACAGGACACCATCCTTGGCGAGTCGATCCCCGACTGGACGGCAGGACTCGGGATGAGCATGACACTCTTTGACGCGCAGGGGCGGGGAGAGAAGCTCGCAGCCGCCAGGGCAGCCCTTTCACAGACAACCTCCCTTCGCCGGCAGATGGAGCGGGATCTCTGCGTCCTGGTTGAGAAGACCTGGAAAGAGGCAATGCAGGCCCTGGAAGAATTTCACGGCCTGGCATCAAGTATCGCCCTGGCCCAGGAAAATGTGCGCCTGCGACAAAAAGGCTTCTCCCAGGGTATCTCAACCTCCCTGGATGTAGTCGATGCCAGGCTCTTTCTCGAAAGCGTAACCAGCCAGCGGCTTGTCGCCTCATATACCTATGTCATGTCACTGGCAAAGCTGCTGGCAATGTCCGGCACGACAGAGGAGTTTACCCGCCATCAGGGTGAGGCACAAACGGTTCTCCGTCCCCTTCCTCCAGAAGAAAAGCCCTCTGCTGCCCAAACAACATCCCTTCCTTAACAACAGACAGCCAATGAAACGTCTACTGAACAGCATTGTCTCCCTTGCCGCGGCCCTTCTCTTCTGTGCGCTCCTTTGCTGGCTGGGGTACACCTTTTGGCAGGCATACCAGCCCAAGCCCCAAAGATTACAAGGGCAGATAGAATCACAACAGTACAGTATATCGTCGAAGGTGGCCGGGAGAATCGCTGAGGTGTATGTCCGCAAAGGCGACCAGCTGCGCAAGGGGCAGCCGGTTTTTGCCCTGCAAAGCCCTGAGCTTGAGGCAAAGATCGAACAGGCGGAAGCAGGACGGCTGGCCGCAGAAGCACTCGCCGAAGAGGCGGAGATAGGCGCCCGCAAACAGCAGATTGCGGCGGCGCGCAATAAGTGGCAGACCGCAAGGGCAGCGGCAATACTTGCGGAAAAGACCTTCCAGCGTGTGGAAAACCTCTACAGCGATGGGGTGGTGGCTGCCCAGAAACGCGATGAGGCTCAGGCAAACCGCGACGCCGCAAAGAGCACAGAACAGGCTGCTTTTCAGCTCTACGAGATGACCAGGGAAGGCACGCGCAGCCAGACCAAACGGGCAGCGCGGGAAAAAGAAAAAATGGCGGCCGGAGCCGTGGCCGAGGTCAGGGCCTATGCCGCTGATCTTGAGATAACCAGCTGGTTTGACGGCGAGGTCAGTCAGGTACTGCTCCATCCCGGTGAACTTGCCCCCCAGGGGTTTCCGGTGGTTTCCATCGTGGATATGCAGGACAGCTGGCTGATTCTTCATATCCGTGAAGACAAATTGAACGACTGGCAACCAGGCACCGAATTTGACGGGACAATTCCGGCGCTTGCCGGGAAAAAGGTCCGTTTCAAGGTAAGTCATATTGCGGTACTGGGGGATTACGCGACCTGGCGGGCAACCAACACGGAAAAAGATTTTGATATGCGCACCTTCGAGGTGGAAGCGCGGCCAATAGAGCCGGTGGAAAATCTGCGTGCAGGAATGAGCGTACTGGTTCCCTGATGGCAACGGCCCCAAAAACACCAAGACTGGGCGCGCTTATCGGCGAAGAGTTGCGGCTGCTCCTCTATGACCGGTGGCTGCTGTTTGCTGTTACCTGCCTGCCGGCCGGGCTTTTCTTCTTTATCTTTTTTCTGTTTCAGCAGGGGATCGTCCGTGACCTGCCGGTGGCGGTGGTGGATATGGATAACAGCCAGCTTTCCCGATCCCTGATTCGTGCCTATGATGCAAGTTGTAATCTCCATCTGCAGAATTACCCCTCCTTGGAGGAGGCTGCCCAAGCACTGCGCAGAACAGAGGTCTATGGGATCATCACCATTCCCGCTCAGCTGGAGCAGCACCTTCGCACCGGGCTTTCCCCACAGGTCACCGCCTTCTACAATTTCCAGAGTATCCTTGTCGGCAAAGTACTGAAATCGGCAATAGCCACCGCCCATGCCACCTTTAATGCGCAGCTCGCAACCCTTCAGGGGCTAGCCAGAGGGAACGTGCAGCTTATCCAGGCACAGGGCACAGCGGTTACCACCCGCAAGCAGATCACGCCGTTGTACAATATCGGTTCCAATTATGCCCAGTTTCTGGTAACAGGTCTACTCCCCACCATCTGGCAGATTCTGATGGTCGCGGTGACGGTACTCGTCTGGGCAGCAGAAGAGCGGCGGACCGGTATCGCAAACTGGCTGCAGGAACGCGCCGTAACAAAAATGATCGTCCGGCTCGGCTGGTATCAGGTAATCTTTCTGCTGCAGGGGTTCTCTTTTCTGGCCCTCTTTGTCTGGCAGGGATGGCCAGCACGCGGTGATCTTGGCCTGCTCCTCCTTGCCCAATGGCTGACAGTTTTTGCCTGTCAGGGGGTAGCCACCCTGTTTATCCTCGTAATCCCGGTTGCTCCACGCGCCTTAAGCATGGCCACCGCATATACGGCCCCAAGTTTTGCCTTTCTCGGGGTCACCTTTCCGGTAACAGATATGGAACCTTTTGCCCGGTTCTGGCGGTCCCTGCTGCCCATCAGCCATTATATGGAGATACAGATCGGTATCATGAACTATGGCGTCTCTTTTGTGACACTGTGGCCCAGTTTTTGGGCACTGCTCTGCTTTTTCCCGATTTTTCTTGCCATAGCCGCCATCATGTACGTCAAGAAGAACAGCAGCACACCCTGCCTGCTTCCAGAGACACCAACCGCACCTGCCGGGGAGAGCCAATGAGCTGGGGACGACTGCTGCTCCTGGAGATCCGCACCATTCTTACCAATCCCACCATTTTTCTCACGGTGGTGGGAGGCATGATCTTCTACTCCTTTCTCTATCCGCAGCCCTACCTTCACCAGATCCCTCGCAAACAAAAAATAGCCGTTCTTGACAACGACAACACCCCCATGAGCCGCCGCCTGATCCGCATGGTCAGTGCTACTCCCCAGGTCGACATCTGCGTTCAGGTTGGCAGTCGTAGCGAGGCGAAACACCTCCTTAGCAGTAAAGAGATCTCCGGGCTGCTTCTTGTGCCAAAAAATTTTCACCGTGATGTCCTGCAACACCGCAGCCCGACCCTGGTCTACGCTGGAGATGCCTCTTACTTTCTTGTCTATGGAACCATTATCGAAGGCATAACCAAGGCCGCGACCGCGTTAGACGCCGAGATCAAGCTCGAGCACCAGTCCCAGCCGGGCAAGCCTGCCAACCCACCCCTGCGGCTCAACGCCAGGCCTGTCTTTAACCCGAACACCGGGTATCTCAACTATGTTATTCCAGCTGTCTTTATCCTCATTCTTCAGCAGACCCTGCTGATCGGGGCGGGTATCCATGGTACCACGCTTGAGGAACTCCATCGTGCCGGCAAGACCACCTACTGCACGGATGTCTCTCCCTTGTACCTGCTGACCACCCGCCTTGCCGCGTTTACCCTTATCTATACGCCGTTTGTGCTCTTTTATTTTGGTTTCTGTTTTGAAAAATACCAGATCCTCCGCCTGGCAAACCCCAGTGAACTGGCCTCTATCATTGTCCCCCTTCTGCTTGCCACCGCATCACTGGGAGCTATCATCGGAAAACTGGTACCCAGAAAAGAACTTGTCACCCTGGTCATTCTTGTCAGCTCCTTGCCCCTGGTCTTCAGCGCCGGTTTTGTCTGGCCGAGCAGCTCCATTCCATTCTGGATAAACTGGCTGGTGCAATGGGTTCCTTCTATCCATGCCACCCATGCCATACATCAGCTCAACCAGATGGGCGCTGACTTTACCACTGTTGCTGGCGAACAATCAGCGCTGTGGGGCCTTTTTGGGCTCTATTTTTCAGGAGCCCTGCTGCTGCATCGAAAAAAAGAGAAGACTGTCCCCGTACGGGCGACTCAGCAGCAAAGGTCCTTGTCGCACAACTGAAAAGCCGCGCTAAACGACGATCTGATGTGGCTGACAAATTCCCCGACGAAAAGATCGCTCCAGGTTTTTAGTTTTTTCAGACAGTTGACAGCCTGTTTCCAGCAGGTATACTACACATATCAATGGAAATATGACAGTAGCCGGCATTTTTCCCAGCCGGGATTTCAGTGGTGTTCCTTCTGCCTGGAGAAATTATGAACACACGTATCATTTTTCATCTGTTGCTCCTCTGCCTGTGGTGTGCAGGCACCACCGTGGCCGCCGACATGAACCAACGGCTGACAGCTTCAGCCGACCATGGTCGCTACCTGCGTATGGCCAACAACTTTTTTATCATCTACGACCCGTCGACCACCATGGACGTGCCGTACAAGCAGACCGGCCTCACCCGGCTAGAGGCGCAGAAACAGATCATTGAACGTTCCAACAAAACACTGCCTCCTCTGGGATGGCAGGCTGGACTCTATCCCCACTGGAAGGGAGGGATGTGGCTGCACGGTGCCAAACAGGGATTCAAACCGTATTATGTCCTGGATCGCTATGATCAAGAGGCCTATGCCGAGGCGATCAGTCAGCTGCCGACCATCCCGGCCGGCCCTCCGATGATGCAGCGTGGGTTGATGAAGCTCGAGCACCTGCTGGGGCTCCCTGGACGGACTGAAATCTTTCTCTTCTCCGACGGCCTCCACTCCACCTATGAAGGTCTGGAAACCGAGCCGCTGGAGCAGGCCAGGATGCTGGCCGAACGCCATGACATCTGCTTCAATATTGTCAGCTCAGCGACCACCCCTGCAGCCCGCCAGTTACTTGATGATATCGCCGGGGTAAACAGCTGCTCCCAGGTCATCGATTTTGATACCGTCTTTGACAAGCCCGAGCACCTGCTGGGCAAGCTGTATATGGACAGCAAGGATGCCTTTAACAATGTGCTGTTCGACTTTGACAAGTCCGCCATCAAACCGGAATTTACGGCAACACTGCAAAGACTCGGGGCTTTCCTCAAAGGGAACCCTTCAGCCTATGCGGTGCTTTCCGGTTTCTGTGACAGTATCGGTACCGAGGCCTACAATATTAAACTCTCGCAGCGGCGTGCCGAAAGCGTCCGCAAGTATCTGACTCATCACTTTGCTATCCCCCAACAACGAATGCTCCTCTACTGGTATGGGTATGCCAATCCTGTTGCCTCCAACGCCACTCCAGAAGGACGGGCGCTGAACCGCAGGGTGACCATCGCCATCCGCCCGGGGAACCAGGTAAACTGAGGGCAAAGACGAACAGCACATCTCCAGTTCCCTCGCATAATGGGCAAGACAGGAAAGGGCAGTTACCCAGGAGTGTATCCATGAAACTTGCTTTTCACGGAGCAGCGAAAATCGTCACCGGCTCCTGCCATTACCTGGAGTACCGTGGCACCCGCATTCTCATCGACTGCGGCCTCTATCAGGGTCGTAAAGAGCTGGTGGAAGACAACCGCGATGATTTTGGCTTTGATCCAAAATCCATCGACTTTCTTTTGCTCACTCACGGCCATCTTGATCACTGTGGCCGTATTCCCCTTTTGGTCAAGCGGGGTTTTCGCGGCAAGATCCTGACGACAGCAGCAACCCGGGAGCTTGCCAGGCTGGTAATGCTTGATTCGGCGCGTATCCAGGAGGAAGACGCCAGGTACGCCAATTACAAGAAACACCAGAAGGGCGAATATGATGAACCGGTCACACCACTTTACGAAACCCTGGATGCCTTGACCAGCCTTGACTGCTTTGCCGATCCGGTGCGCTATGGCCGACAGGTGGAGCTGGGGCCCGGTATACGGGTCACCTATTACGATGCCGGCCATATCCTGGGAGCGGCCTCCATCCTTGTCGAGCTCTCCGCCAATGGCTCGACTACCCGGATCACCTATTCCGGAGACCTGGGATACGGGGGCCGCGCTATTCTCAGGGATCCGGTCATCCCGTCTGCTGCCGACATTATTGTCATGGAAACCACCTATGGCAACCGCCTTCATAAGCAGTTGGCCCCCTCCATAGAGGAGCTGTACGCGGCCATCAACATGACGCTGGACCGGGGTGGCAACGTCCTGATCCCGAGTTTTGCCCTGGAACGCAGTCAGGAGTTGCTCTATTACCTGCGGGAAGGCATAGAAGAGGGATACCTACCGGAAAACATGCCGGTTTTTCTCGACTCCCCCATGGCGATCTCGGCCACTGAAATTTTCCGGCGACATCCCGAATGCTTTGACGAGGAGACCTGGAAGGTTCACTCCTCGGGACGAGATCCCTTCGCGCTTCCCAACCTCACCTTTTCCAGAGAGACCGCTGACTCCGTCGCCCTGAAGGAGGCGACCGGCTCCGTCATCATTGCCGGTTCTGGTATGGCCACAGGCGGACGTATCCGCCATCACCTCAGGCACAATCTCTGGCGACGTGAGACCTCTGTGGTGTTTGTCGGATATGCCGCCATTGGCACGTTGGCCAGACAGATCATCGATGGTGCCGAGGAGGTTCGTATCTTTGGTAAACCTGTGGACGTAGCCGCAGATATCTTCACCATAGGCGGCTTTTCCGCCCATGCCGACCGCGACGACCTGCTGGCGTGGCATGCCCAGGCCGGACAGCCGGACGTGACTTTTCTCGTGCACGGTGAAGAAGATTCCATGAAACTCTTTGCCGAGCACCTGCCGAGCCGGCAGGTGGAAATCCCCGACCTGCACCAGGTGTTTGAGTTTTAAGCCCTCCCCAGGAGGGGGCGCAACTGTATACGGTGAAGGCAGCTCAAAAAATGCAATCCCCTGGTGGTTCGCGAAGAGAAAACAAACAGCGCTAAGAGGAAAGATCCATGCACTCGCTACCTGTTCTCCGATTACGGGCAAAACTGACGTCAGTCGTGGTATTCATGTTTGTCCTTGTCTGCGGCTACCAGACCTGGGCACAGATTCCCCAGATAAAAATCTGTTCCAACGACGGCTGGTGCTGGGAGAATCCCTTGCCCCAGGGAAATAGCCTCAACGGTATCTGGGGGGTCGGCGGCAGTGAGGTCTTTACCATAGGAGATGAGGGTACCATCCTTCACGACAACGATAGCTCATGGACAGCATTGACAGCGTGGACAACCGTGGACTCCGGAATCGAGAAAAGTCTCAATGGCGTCTGGGGGAGCAGTGGCGAGGATGTCTTTGCTGTCGGCGATGACGGCACCATCGTCCACTACAATGGCACGGCGTGGTCAGCCGTGGACGTGTGGAGAGTGAGAGAACATCTTAACAGCGTCTGGGGGGACAGCGCCGATGATATCTTTGTTGTCGGCGACGACGGTGCCATCCTCCATTATGATGGCAGTGAGTGGAGACTCAGCCCCGTGCAATCGGGAATAAAGGAGCATCTCGTTGGCATCTGGGGAACCAGTAGCAGTGATGTCTATTTTTTAAGGGAGGACGCAGAGATCCTCCATCACATTGACAATCACCTTGGTCATCTATGGGTAACTGGCGCACCCCTGGGAGAAGACCAAAGATCCACTGACGTCTGGAGTAGCAGTGCCAGTAATGTCTTTGTCGTCGGCGATGATGGAGCTATCTTTCACTACGATGACAGCGGCTGGACTATTATGGACTCTGAAACCGAAAAAGACCTCAATGGCGTCTGGGGGGACAGCGCCGGTGAAGTCTTTGCCGTTGGCGATGACGGCACCATCCTTCATTACAATGGTACTGCGTGGTCAGTCATGGATTCGAAAACGACCAAGGCCCTCAATGGCGTCTGGGGGGACAGCGCCGGTGAAGTCTTTGCCGTCGGCAATGACGGCACCATCGTTCACGACGATGGTAACGGCTGGACAGTCGTGAACTTCGCAACCGAGAAAAGCCTCAACAGCGTCTGGGGGAGCAGCGCCGAGGATGTCTTTGCTGTCGGCGATGACGGCATCATCCTTCATTACAATGGCACGGCGTGGTCAGTCATGGATTCGAAAACGACCAAGGCCCTCAATGATATCTGGGGGAGCAGTGCCGAGGATGTCTTTGCCGTGGGTAATGACGGGGCGATCCTTCATTACAATGGTACTGCGTGGTCAGTCATGGACTCGAAAACGACAAAAACGCTCTCTTGCCTCTGGGGAAGCGACACTGATGTCTTTGCCGTGGGAGAAAAAGGCACTATCCTGAGCCGACCCCTTGACAACGAGGATTTTCCGTGGATACTGTTTCTGCCTGTCAAGAAAAAGCTCCGCAATTATCCCACTGAAAAATCTGCCAAAAAAGGCTGAGTTTCGGCCGTAGCCAAGGTCAAGCGTGAACGAAGTGCAACTTGCTGTTCCGGCGTGCGCAACGCGCCGGAACAGACGGACATCTTGCGTAGTTATAACCTGTTAACCAGCTGATCTGCGGTCAGACTGTTGTGAAAAACAGCTTGACATTTTTCACCTTATTTTCGTCGTGGCAACCTCTCCCTCTCTCCTGTTGTTTACAAATGAAACATGAGGCTCTCCTGCCTGCCATAAGCCTAACGGAAACTTTTCCGGGTTCTTTTTCTCTTTATTGACTTAGATCAAGTATTTTTTTTCTACCTCAGGATATCGAGACAAAAGACAGTCTTTCCAGTCTGGTAACTTCTATGCGGAAGAAAAAGGAGGGAAAGCCTGGTGGGTGGAGGAGCCTTCTTTCGTCGGAGACGAGTGTAGAAGTTTGAGGAAATACGCCAGTTCCGAGATGCCAAGGCAGGGCATCTCGGAGGAGGCTGAAGTTTTTCCTTAAAAATTAGAATGAGCTAAAGTTGTGAGAGGGGTAATACAAAGGAGGTAAAAGAATGACGTTTAAAAACTCGCTTGAACTGCTGTCCTTTCACTGGGCCGCATATACAATTTATTCATTTTTCATCATCGGGGTTATTGCATGGTTTGGTTACAATCTGAAAAAAGAGCAGCGTGCCAAATCGATCATCAGGATTCCCTTTTACGGTTTTATGGCCGCGCTGGTGCTTGCTGGGGTCGGCCACCATATTTTTACCTATAACGTTGTTCCCTGGGTTGCCGAGGATATCACTCGGCACGGAATTACCCCGGACAGGACATTTCATATTACAGTGAAAGATCATAAATTTACCCTCCCTGAAGAGAAGATGATCATCAATTGCCGGGAAAAAGTGCTTTTTGATGTGGTCAGTGAGGACCTTGTCTATGGATTTGGCCTTTTCCGCCAGGATAATACGATGGTGACGCAGATGCAGGTAAATCCAGGAACGAGCAATGATCTGCTGTGGACCTTCCATCATGACGGGGTGTTTGACATTATGTCCACCGAATATTCCGGTCCGAAAGGCAACGATATGAAGATTAAAAACGCAGTTGAAGTACGAGGCTGCGAGACAAAGGTCGCAGCGACCGGAGGAGGGGAGATATGAGTTTTGTCAGTGATCTGATCCATGGCGCGGATGGCCGATTTCATCCCGCAGAATTGAACGCCCTGCAGAAGGTTACTCTGCGCGCGGTTGTCATGTCTTTTTTGTTTTATGGACTCACTGCACTCGAAGGCATGATTATGCGCATGGCCTCGGTGCAGCCCGCAGTGCCGCCGATACATGGTGAGGCAGGGCATTTTTTCTCGATAATGACGGTACATCCGATCATCGGTATTTTCGGTTCAACCTACCAACTGGTGTTTGCCGCATTTATGTTTCTGGTACCGTTTCTGACCAAAAAACCGCTCTATAGCGTTAAATTGGCCAATATCGTCTGGATACTTATCACGACCGGGGCGATGCTCTCCTGGATTGCCGCCTTCTTCTGGCAGTACGCCCCGCTGTATACCCTGTACTGGCCGCTGCCGGCCGATACCTCACAGTTCAGCAGTGTGGGCGGTATTATCTTTATCCTTGGCATTGCCCTTATCATGCTCGGTACCCTCGGTTTTATTTACAATATCTATGCCACCATCTTTGCCAGGGTGGGGGTGCATAAGGATAAGAGTTTCAAGGATCTGTTGATCTCCGGTCTTGGCATTGACGGCATGCTCAATCTCTTTCGTAAACTGACGGGAAGACCTCCCTACTCCAAGGAACCCGCCCTGTCGCTGCCGGTGGTCGCGATCTTCCGTGGTTCTGTTGATACCTTTCTTGACGCGCTGGTTATTTTGAGTGCGGGCGTTCTGGTTCTGGTTTTTCTTGTCGGAGATCTGTTCGGCACAGTACTTGACGTCAGCATGGTGAATGCCCTGCTCTATAAAAACTGGTTCTGGTGGGGGCTTGATCTTGTCGCTGACGGACTGGTGCTGATCTATGTGGCTGGTTCCTGGTATCTCTTGGCATCGATCATTACTGGCCAGAAGCTGTTTATGGAAAATGTGGCAAGAGCGGCACTGATGTTGGAGCTTCTCGTCTCCTGGATGGTCTGGTCGCATCATCTGCTCGCAGATCAGGGCCAACCTGAGATGATGAAACTCATCTCAGGCGAGATGGTCACCGCCTTTGAACTGCTCACCCAGGGACTGGCTCTCTTTATCACCCTGGTTACGCTATGGAAGGCGCGGCCATTGAAGATGACCAATGAGCTTAAATATCTGCTTGGTGGGCTGGTTGGTTTCGGGCTTGCCGTGCCGGCGGGGATCATTCAGGCAGATATGGCGATGAACAGGGTTCTCCATAACACCCAGTGGATCATTGGTGCGCATGTGCATATCGCCATTATTGTTGGCCTGTATATGACCCTGTACAGTGCGGTATTTGTTGTCTGGCCGCATGTGACCAACGGTGCAAAGCTTTGGAGTCAGAAACTCGCCAATATCCATTTCTGGCTGCAACTAATCGGCGGTATCGGTATGGGTGCCTTTATGGGCTTTGCCGGACTTGATGGCATGCTGCGCAGGCACCTCTACTTTGACGGAGAATTTGATCTGTGGATGGTTCTGGCCGGTGTCTGTGGGACAATGGTGTTTCTTGCCTGGCTGTTGTTTCTCTTTAACATCATCATGTCCATTGGCTTGAAGGGGTTGATCGGCATATTCCTGCCTTCGCGTAATCTGGAAGCAGGGTATCAGCCCAAACCTGTATATACTTGATACATACGGGCATCCTGAGGACGTTGCCAGCAGCCTTGTTCTTCAGGATGTCCTTTAATGCACCTGTGGTGTTGTCCAACGGGAAAGTGGGGAAAGAAAGATGATCAGCATGCAGAGAGTGGCTTACGAAATTAAACATGTCGGTCTCTACGATCTTATCCTGCAGGATGTGCAGAAGGTTCTCAAAAAAACGACACCTGAAACAGACGAGATTCTGGCGGTGCTGGATCGACATCCGGAGATACTACGGGACTATAAGCAGACAAACGTTGAGTATAACCTGAGTAATATTCATCTAAGAGATCTGGACTGTGCGGGGTTGAGCGATGAAGACAGGGAAAAGGTCGTTACCATCAATAATAATCTGGCCACCTTGCGCAGTCTGGAAAAATATACGCTCGATTTTGAACACAGCTCAACCCTTGTCCTTATTTTTTCTATTGAATTTCTAGTTCTTTTCTCAGCACAATACTTTATCATTCTGCTTAATCTCAAAGAGTGGCAATGGCATATATACGGTTTTTTTGCACTCTCTATTGTGGTTGCTTTTTTTTATGCAAAAAAGCAGCAGAAATTATATGCAGATAATGCAGATATTTTTGAAAAACTTTATGATAAGACCAAGCAATTAATAGACTCTTTGCCCGTTGACAAGACAGAATTTTTTATAAACGAGTGTGAGGAACACATCTAAGTGACGAATATAAAGATTATGCTATGGATTTATAAAAGATACCCTTGTTTTCAACTGCGTCAAAAATGAATATATTGGATTGCCGAAGATAACCAATCGTAAGAAGAGAGCCGCACAGAAGGACTCTAGGCCACATTGTAATGAAACGCAACGATATCTCTTCTGATCAATCCCTCAGTTCATTGGCCCCTCTATGATGAAGATTGATGCTTTCAGTTAAGAAATGTTGATTGATTATTTTTTTAGTTTTGCTTTCCTTTCAGATTATTGCTGCCAGAAAAGACTATCTGGCAGTGGGGTGTTTTTCTCTGCTGAAAAAATACTCTCCATATAGTCGTCTATCTCCGGCTTGACAGCATGGGAGTACGCCGCATGAACTCGCTCTCTCTGTAGGGAGGCCTTGACGAGCGCCTTTGGCAGACTAGGCTGAAATTCCTCGGGCAGATCATCCACCCCTCTCAGTGGTGAGACTGCCAGGAGTGCTGCGTTTTCCATGGTCTCCTTTGCGATCCAGGCAATGATCTCAGGATATTTTTTCGCGGTTTGTGCGTTGACGGCAATCCCGGCAATGGGCATGCCATGTAAATGTCCGGTGTGTTTCCCGTACAGATCTTCCACATTTTCTCCCACTGTAAGGTTTGGGCAGGCCAAAAGGGCCTTAGTTACTAGAGGTTCCGGCAGAAGTGCTGCTGAGAGTTCCCCTTGCACAAGTTTTTTCAACAATGCTTGGGGTTCATCGAAGACAAAGGAGATGGTGCGTAAACTCTCGACACCGAGAGAGCGCAGTACAGGCACAGCAGGTGAGCCAGGAGGCGTAACCGCCAGGGAGGCGCCGGTAAAATTGCTGAAATGAAGGGCTTGGCGATCGGCAGATAACAGATAAAACTTGCGCCACCCTGTGGTGAGTAGCAGTTGTACCGGGGCTCCCCGTAGGCCTGCCTCGACAAACACATCGGTATGACCAAGCCAGAGATCGCCTTCTCCAGCGAGAAGAGCGTGTTGCAAGTCATCAAGGGTTTTCCACAGCTTGACCCGGATATTGCATTTCTCCAATATCCGGCCCCGCTCTATCGCTCCCCATAATGCCAGCTGGGGGCCTGTGGCAAGCCCTGTGGTATAGAGCGTCAAAAAGGGCAGGTGCGCATCGCCGACCCTTTCAAAGGAGTTGTTCCGGGGGGTAGCAAGGGCAACCCCTCCCCCCGGAACGAGCAAGACCAGCAACAGGACAGCTATCGTACCAAGGTAAAAAGGCCGGTTCTTCTGCGAGGCATGGATCAAAATTCCATTTTCCATGCACAATACACATTGATACCAGGCTCTGTCAGATCCATGCCCCGTGACGTGGAGAGATGGTTGCGGTACTGTTCGTCAAACAGGTTATCCACACCAAGGACAAAGTCATGGGTTGCAGCGCCTGTTACCAGCTTGTACCCGATCTTGGCGTTGACCGTTGTCCAGCCATCCGTTGTGGACTCTTGAGGTGCCACCTTGTCCTGCTCGCAGGCCCAGTCCAGATTCAGATCTCCATAAAAACCTGTCTCTCCCGCATGGTAGCTGATACCAGCCAGGCCGTTCATCGGCGGGATAAAGGGCAGATCCTGATCATTGGTCTCATTGGTGCCTCTGGTAAAGGCAAGACTTGCGTACAGCAGGAACTCGGGGGTGAATTGCCATTGGCCTGATAGTTCTGCTCCGTAGATCCTTGCCTCTTGGATATTTGCCATCTCAAATTTTGTCGGAGTGACACGTTGGTCAGTAATCATGTCATCAAGGTAGTTGGCATACAGGGACGCGGATAGGGACAGTTTTTTTGTTGTATAATGTCCGCCCCATTCGAGAAAATAGGAGCGCTCGGGATCAAGATCAGGATTACCATACTTCTCTATCCCGCCCCCCAGAGCAATATATTTATAGCGATCCATCAGGTCGGGAGATCGGTAGCTGGCGGCAGCTATGAGGGTTGTCGACCAGGAAGGAGAAACGTTCCAGGTCAGTCCGGCATGGGCATCCCAGGCCAGATCATGCTGGGACTCGGCAGGACGTTTTTGGACAATGGGAACGACCGGAACAGGAGGCTTGATCCAGTTATACAGCTCATCGCTTTTCGTCCTGATAAGGTCCAGTCGTCCTCCGAGGTTTACTCTTATATTCTGTCCCAGGGAGATGTCATCTTCGAGAAACAGGCCGGCAGAAATCTGACGGGCATCGGCCAGAGGCGCATCAATACCGGTCTGTCCATTACGGAGATTCTTGATCCTGCTGGATTCAATCTCCCACGACCAGATATCTATGCCGGTAACAATGCCCTGTGACGCCAGATCAATGATATTTTTCCACTTCACCCCCCAGGTGGTATGTTCCGCACTCGGATAGACGGTTTTCAAGGGAAACGTGGCTGGAAATTCCATGGACACGTTACGGTCGATTCTTTGGAAATAGAGGTTCAGGTCGGACTGGGTCAGGATGCTACCGGCAGGGGTCACCTGATGATTCAGGCTGACCAGGGCGCGATAGGTGTCAGGATAGCTGATCTTGGGCGGGGGAGGCAGGGCCAACCCTTTACCGGGGATACCAATATCTTCGCCCTTATGGTACTGGATATTTCCCTGGGTGATATTGCTGTCATTCCATGTATATCCAAACTTTAGATTGGCGTTGTAATCATCAAACTGGCTGTTGGGGATCTCATTGCCATCTCCGTTTTCATAGGAATCGTAATCCCTTTTGCCGCCAGAGGCATATATCCAGAAATCCGGTGAATTCATCCAGGCGGCTCCAAAGCCGTTATAGCCGCCGGGGTTGGACCCAAGGCTTAGGCCAAGTCGCGAATGGGCGTTTGTGGACGGGGAAAACTCGCCCTTTTTGGTAATGACATTGACCACGCCTCCCATGGAACCGGAGCCGTATAATGACGAGATGGGGCCCTTGAGGATTTCGATTCTTTCTATGTCATTGGCGTCTATAAAGCCGAACTGGGCATTGACCTCTGCAGCGGTATTGACCCGGCAGCCGTCGATGAGAAAGACCACCCGGTTTCTGCCAAGCCCCCGAATATTGACGGCAGAACCCCAGGCCGAGTCCGAGGATTTTTCAACCCCTGGAATCCGGCGCAGGGTATTGGTGATGCTCATATCCTGAGCCTCATACAAAGACTGATATGCCAAAAGCCCCACACCTCCGGGAGTCTGGGAGATGGTAGAGGCCTTGCCTCTTGCGGTGACAATGGTGTCCTCCAGGGTAAAATGGTCTGTAGCCCAGCAGGGCTGCGTTAGCCCCAGGCTGGTTGCCAGCAGAAAGAACATAGACGTGTACTGGTGCATCTTTTTTCTCCTTTTTCGGGGGATAGTTTTGTTTATGATAAGATCAGCATCACTGAACACCCATCTGCCGATGGTATTCTTCTTTCATGGAGGTATAGTCCTGCCACCCCATCCACTGTATATGGCAATGATTTTCGGCAACTTCTCCAAAGACATCTACATCAGCGCGCACCGGGACAAAGCCACCGTCCTTTGCCAAAAATTCCTGGAAAGAACGGCCAAAAATGATGGTCAGTATGTCGAGTGCCTCCCGGGGAGCATCTTTTTTGAGAAAAGCCAGTAAAGGCAGGGCAAAGGCCCCTTCCCTTGGCCATACCATGCGGGCGTTGTTATGTCTGAAGGTTCTGGCAAAGGCGGAAAGGAGCATACCTGCCTTGAAATCTCCGGCATCCACACCTTGGTTGATATCCAGGGGTAAAAGGGTCTTGTTGGTCCGTCGGGCCGCCTCTCGGCCCGCATCTCCATTGAGTCGAGTCTGGAAATAGGTGTACAGGGCAGGTGCCGGAGTCTCTTCCGGTGGAATGGCCATGGCATCGCGAATATTCTCATGGCAAAGGTCTCCCCAGGCCTGGGGAAAAGGATTGGTATCCTTGTGAGCAATGGCCACGAGACAGACCAGACAGACCACCCGGTAATAGGGATTGGCTTCGGTAACGCCAAGATCTGCGAGATCAGGCCGCAGTGCGGGCAGGGTTTCGGGCATGGAGGCAAACACCTGGCCAGGGTCATCCATGGCAACAAGTCTTGTCAGGGCCGAAGGATAGGCTGTCAGGGTCAGATCGGCAGTATGTTCAGGTTTGCCAAAATCTTTTTCAAAAAAAGCATCCATTTCCACATGGGTCTGGTGGGGACGGATATGAATTCCAGGAAAGTCTTTTTTTAGATCATCAATGGTCTTACGGGCAATATTCGGTGGAATGGCCAGATGTATATCTAGCATAGTATTGCTCCTGTATGTGGAGGTTCTCCATTTCTGAGCTGATCACGGGTTGTTGTCAGGTGGTCATCCATGGTTTTCAGGGACTCAAGTAAACTTTTTTCTGCGCTACTGGTATGGAACAAGGATTCCATCCCTCCGTTTTTCATGACCAGTCGCTGGGATACCATGAGCATGAGAACCGGATCGTGGGTGGAGATGAAAATGGGTTTATTGCTGTCTGTTAACACCTGTAGGGCAGAGAGTTTGTCAATCCCGGCATTTTCGATTTCATCAATGAGGATGATCGGTGAATTAGAGATATAGGCCATATCGGCAATCATCAGGGCCCGTGACTGGCCGCCGCTTAACACCTGGAGGTTGGCCTTGGCGCTGATAGGTTCTCCGCTTAAAAAATTGGCCTTTTCCATCACCTTTTCTACCAGAGTCCTCTCCTCTGTTTTTCCTCTGCTCTGGGCATGAAGCTGAAGAAAACTCTCGACGCTGCAATCGAGAATAAAGGAGGTCTTCTGGGTGAGTTGGGCGACAAGACCGGCGTCAAATCCGTTATCCTCAGGAATGCTGCCATTTATAAGAACGGTTCTGCCGGAGATGGTATCTGCCTGAGCCAGCTGCTCAATATCGGAGAGAAGCTGGCTTTTCCCGGACCCTGTGGGCCCGACAATGGCCAGTGTTTCTCCGGCGCTTACCTTGAGACAGGAAAGGGTCTCTTGCTGGCCGTCCTTGCGCCTGCCTGCCTGTACAGTGATGGAGGTTATCTGTTTACCATTCAATTTTTTTCACATTTCCAGATTGAAACTCCCGGCCGATCCGTTGCTCTCCTGTACAATAGGAACAGATTGAGGCAGGCATACTGTAACGAAGTTGCAGATTGGTACTCTCTCCTATGGGTTTCCAGGTATGGAGGAGCCGGGTCAGGGGGAGACAGCCGGAGCCGGTTAGACCGTTGATTTGAAACAGTGCCGCACCCGGGTTGACCTGACGAATCTTATGAAAGACCACCTCTTTTTCTGCCTGAGATACCATGTCTGCCTTGGTCACCACCACAACGTCGGCAAGACTCAGGATCGGGCCCATCTTTTCCGGGGCTTCAACCCCGGCCAGGTCATCAAGCACGCAGATCGCGGGAATATCTGTAATATGGGGCGCACAGCGCAGACAAAGCCCGGCGGTTTCAACGAACAGGATCTGGGCGTTTTCATTTCTGCCCCATTCAATGACCTCCTCGATGTTGGAGACGTAATAGTGATCCGGACAGATATAGTCAGATAAGCCCTTGATGGCGGGAATGGATACCCTGTTGCGGAAATAGTCGTCATCACGGGTGACAAGGGCATCAAACTTGGCTGCTGCGACCCGTACTCCCTGGGAAAGTAACAGCTTGGCCAGGTGGGAAATGACAGCGGTTTTCCCTGAGGAAGGTGTCCCGGCAACAGTGATAACCTTGAGAGATGTTGGCAGGGATTTTTTTTTATCAGGCATGCTCTCTTCCTGCTTCACCTGTAGGGAGTATATCCGATCTCCCCATGCGCAAGGGATGTCGTTCAAGGCGTTGTGAACAGGTTAAGACTGTTTGAAGAAAAATCTTGCCAATGCCATCCGACACACCAGGAACCTGTGCATAATCACGCATAAGGATAAGACCATTTTCTGCAACATTGGGCTGGCCAAAAGACAGCGCCTATTTTCCAGCGTCTTTGTCCCCCGTTAGGGACCATTTGCAATGCGTTTTTTTTCATATATATAATATTTTTTGATTGTCAATAATATATTGTGGGGACGGCTGGGTATTCATGCTGTTTTTATGGTGTTTACCAGGGCGAGAGACGATCTTTTGTGGCGGTAAGCATGGTCTGATAATTACCTGGTAAAAATATATCTTGCTGAAATATAGTAATAATAAGGCGTTAGTCTTCAGGATGTGCCCCATTTTTTCCGGCAAAGGACACCTGCGATATACCATCACGAAAGGGGCAAAACCCCTTTCCCAAGAAAAATTACGGCAATTTTGGGTCAGGTGAGAACCCGGAAACTCGAGAAGGTTTCAGCAGTTCGTGCAGCATCGTTGGAAAACGGGAAAATTGATCAAGGTCAAGGCTTCAGGCAGACTTTATGTTAGTCTGTATGAATAAAAATAGATATTTCTAAACATGTAACCTGGATCAGTTTCCATCCCCACAAGAGAATTATCGGGAAAATGAGGAATTATCATGAAAACAGCGCGATTGAAAGATACGATTTATATCCTGCTGGCAATTGTTCTCAGCTACTGGACCTCTTCGGCGTTTGCCGACGCTAAGGACACCCCGAAGGTGAAAAAGATAGTGATGGCGAGCCCTTTTGCACCACTTGTCATGCCCATGGCCCATATTCTGGAAGAAGGATTGTTAAAAGATGTGAGTGAAGAGGTGGAACTGATTACCTGGAACACCCCGGATCAATTACGGGCGATGATGACCAAAGGAGACGTGGATTTTGTGTCATTGCCCAGCAATGTCGCTGCTATTTTCTACAACAAAGGGGTGGAGCTGTCCCTGGCGCGGGTCTCTATCTGGGGCGTTTTCTACCTGATTAGCAACGACCCTTCAATAACCAGCCTTGCCCAGTTGAAGGGTGAGCGTATTCTTGTCCCTTTTCGCGGGGATCAGCCGGATCTGCTCTTTCAAGCGGTCTGTCGCGCCCAGGGGCTTGATCCGTTCAAGGACTTCAACCTCGAGTATGTCTCTTCCCCGCTTGATATCACCATGAGTCTTTTGGCGGGTAAGGTGGATCACGCCCTGATGATTGAACCCGCGGCGGCGATGGCCATAATGAAGGCAAAGGGAAAAGGACTCGATTTCAAGCGTGTCATTGATCTGCAGAAAGAGTACGCTGCGCTTGTCGGCAATGATAGAGGTGTCCCCAATGCCGGTGTTGCCGTTTTACCGGCGATAAAGGACAACAAGGCGGTTGTTGATGCCTTTCTGACGGCCTATGACCAGAGCGTTCAATGGACAAATGAACATCCTAAAGAGGCGGCCGAGCTGGCAGCCCGGTATATACAGGGGGTCAATGCTAAAGCCTTTGAAGAGGCACTGCGTTATACTGATTTTCGCTCGGTCAGTGGCGTTGATTCTCGCGGTGACCTGGAGGTGATGTTCAACAAATTTATGAAGCTGAACCCCAAATCCATCGGCGGCAAACTGCCTGATGCACGATTGTACCAGTGATGCGTTTTTGATGAAGGTGCCAGGAATACAACGCTCTGCTACCCTCTGGCTGGGTCTCGGTCTCTGCTTACTGCTGGTTTGCTGGTGGTTGGTCTCACGTGTTTTTGATGAGATCATTATCGCTTCACCAGTGAAAACCATCAGCAGTCTGGCGGCAATGATGGTGACCGGTTCTTTTTGGAAAAGTGTGGGTGTCACCTTTGAGCGTTTTGCCCTTGGGCTTTTCTTTGGCAGCGTTGTTGGTCTTGTTTTCGGCCTTGTTGCCGGATTGAAAAGGGAGATCAGGTGGGTTTTTGAGCCGTTCCGCTGGGTTCTGATGACCATCCCACCCGCCGTCCTCGTGGTGGTGAGCATGATCTGGTTTGGCATGGGCAGTGTGCAGACCATCTTTGTTACCAGCCTGCTTATCCTGCCTATTATCTATGTGAACACCCTGGCCGGTATTGATGCCGTCGATCAGCAGCTGGTGGAGATGGCCAGTATCTACCGCGCCTCAACCACCATGCTGATACGCGAGCTGTACCTGCCCGGGGTGGGCGGACACCTGCTGGCTGGGCTTTCCCTGGCCACGGGCATGGGCATTCGCATCGTTGTGCTTGCCGAGTTGCTGGGGGCGTATAGCGGCATTGGCTATGAATTCGCCCTTGCCAGGACCAATCTTGATACGCCGGTGCTGTTTGCCTGGGTTATCGTCTGTTTGATTCTTGGCGGCGGTCTGGAGGTCTGCCTCCTCAACCCTGTAAAGCGACACTGTATGCAATGGCAGGAATAGATGCTTGCCTTAAGAGATGTCAGCAAAAAATATAACGGCCAGTCCATTCTTGACCGAGTTTCGATGGAGGTTGCCGCCAACGAGGTGACAGGACTCCTTGGCCCTTCCGGCTGCGGCAAGTCGACGATCCTGAAGATGTTTGCGGGACTTGTCCAGCCGGATTCGGGAACGGTGAAGAGAGGAAGCCAGCGTATCGGCTTTGTCTTTCAGGAGCATCGCCTGATTCCCTGGAAGACCGCCGGAGAGAATGTCTGTTTTTCTTTGCGGGCCTCGGGTATGACAAAAAAAGAGGCTCTGTGCGAGGCGAAGCAACTACTGGAGCGGGTCGAGCTGGCCGCCTGCATTGATCAATATCCCAGCCAATTAAGCGGCAGCATGTGCCAGCGGGTCTCCATCGCCAGAGCCCTTGCCATCAAGCCGGATATTCTGCTTCTGGATGACCCCTTTTCCTCACTGGATCTGGAGTTGAAAAACAATCTGCTCGACTTGCTTCGCGCCATCGTCAAAGAACACCGGGAGATGACCGTACTCTAGTCGACCTTGAAAAAAAGGTTTTTTTCAAGGTCGACTACTTACGTTGGGTATCGGGATTTATATTGGATTTATAACAACCTTCCACGATAAACTTATCGGTGTTCCCCTCTTCAGCTGAATGTAAATCACCACAATGGAAAATATCATTATATAACAAAACGGGATAACATCCTATTCTGAAAATTATTCTTTCCAGTTTTGCCACTATCTAGCGCGAATTACTGTCCCGTCTACTGTGCTCGGTTTTGACAATAACTTCCGCTCCTTATCCCAAGTAGTTGCTGCATATCCAACGGCAAAAGCCACTATCTCCTCTGAAAATAATTTGAACCTCAGGCCATACCTGTCGAAACCGTTTGACCAGCAACGATAATTCAGCGATTAAAATAAAGCGGCCATCGCCTTGTAAAAGATGAATTACAGGGCGTGGTCCCGTTTGATTTTATCCAAAGCTGTCTGCTGCGGTGAATCACATTGGCAAGCATGTTGAACAGTA
>PDWJ01002025.1_pt1 | contig 22709 bp, 21 predicted proteins | sample 1430881 | NCBI WGS metagenome assembly PDWJ01 (sample SAMN01162460, study PRJNA174530) | Oral metagenome, whole genome shotgun sequencing project. | biome: Marine environment; feature: Marine mammal; material: Swab sample of the gingival sulcus; isolation source: swab sample of gingival sulcus... | reverse complement strand
ATCCGTTCTCAGGTAGTCTCGTGGAGCAGGAATGCAACTAGCCACATAGCACGCAAGCCATCAGTAAGCAAGATACAAGCGGATAGCAGGATTAGCTCCATAAAATTATTATTTTTGCGTAACATCAGTTTTATCATAAAGACAGGGCATGCCCTGTCTCTACAAGTCCTATCCATAGCTATTGCGAAAAATATGGGTTAGCCACGCACTTCACCATGCCCAAACACCACCCACTTTTGTGAGGTCAAACCCTCTAGTCCAACAGGACCTCTAGCATGAATTTTATCAGTAGAAATACCTATTTCTGCTCCTAAACCGTATTCAAAACCATCCGCAAAACGACTAGAGGCATTAATCATCACGCTTGAAGAATCGACTTCACGGATAAATTTTTGTGTGTGGCTGTAGTTATCTGAAATAATCACATCCGTATGCTGACTGCCATGACGGTTGATATGCTCAATGGCATCATCAATGCCATCAACCACTTTCACTGCCAAAATCGGTGCAAGGTATTCAGTATCCCAATCGGCATCCATGGCTTGCTCAAGGTGCCCTTGCAAACTGGCAACCTCTTTTAACATCGCCATTGCTTGTTCACAGACACGCAGTTGCATGGCGTTATCAGCGTTGACGATGGCTTGGCAAATTGGTGTTAACATATCCTTGACTGTCTCTCCATCTATTTCACCATTTATCTCAACATCTTTTTTGCCATTGCCTCCTGCCACTGCTTTATCCACCAACAAGGTTTCCATGGTATTACAAGTGCCATAGCGTTGAGTTTTGGCATTGACTGCTACTTTTACCGCTGTCTCAAAGTCGGCAAATTTATCAATATAAGTGTGACAGTTACCATCAAGGTGCTTAATCACAGGCACACGAGCCTCATTGGTAATGCGTTCGATCAGCCCTTTGCCCCCACGAGGTACGATGACATCGACAAACTCACTCATGGTAATCAGCTCACCAACTGCCGAGCGATCTGTGGTGGCAATCACTTGCACCGCCTCACTTGGCAAACCTGCTTTCGCCAATCCTTTATGAATACATTTGGCAATCGCTTGATTGGATGCAAAGGCTTCTTTGCCACCGCGCAAGATGATGGCATTGCCCGATTTTAGAGCCAATGAACCTGCCTCTAAGGTGACATTGGGACGAGATTCATAAATCATCCCAACCACCCCAAGCGGTACACGCATTTTACCCAGTTGAATGCCTGATGGTCGAAAGGTCATATCACTAATTTCACCCACTGGATCAGGCAGGGCAAGCACGTCTTTTAACCCTTGTGACATATCGGCAAAGCGAGATTCTGTTAGCTCTAAACGGTCAAGTAGTGCCGAGTCTAACTTATTTTCTCGCCCATTTTGCATATCAATAGCATTAGCAGATAAAATATCCGCTTTACCTTCTGCTAGTGCTTGATGAATGGCAAGCAGTGCGTTATTTTTATCAGCTGTACTGGCAGATGCAAGGATACGAGAGGCTTGGCGAGCCTGCTGACCTAAGCTTTGGACGTAGCTTTTAACATCTACAATATCATGAGTTATAGTGTTATTGGTTATAGCGTCGTTGCTGGTTGTCATAAGGTTTCCTTTATTTATCCATATTATCAATTATTCGATGTGTTAATGCTAAAGACACCTCACTAAATTAGCCTAATTTTTACCAATAGTAAAGTGTCGAACATACAAAAAATAGTTTCCTAAACCATAACAAAGTGAAACAGTACAAAGAGCAATCCTACGAAATATTATTTTTTATACATAGACAGGGCACGCCTTACAACTTCATTTCTTTTTTCATAAAGTATCTTAGCGTGGCTTTTTTTGCTTTGCTGTTCGTATTGAGACGGCTATAGAGTTCTATTCTCATATCACAAACTATTCGTTTCTCAGTCGTAGTTATGGCATCTTCTGGTCTGCTAAATAGATAGCTTCTTTCATCATATTTGGCTTTTATTTCTTTATATACTTCATCAAGTGTTTGCTCCATAACCTTTTTTGATACTACCGCCTTATCCACACCATTATCATTAATAACAGCCATAATCGCAGATTTTACACCACTATCGTTATTCGCTTGATTTAATAATTCGAATTTAAACAGCAAATTTTGTGGTGCATACAATACATCATAACAAGCCGTTTCATCTCTATCCTTGAGCAGTTGTAAACTTTTGACATAGGATGTGACATATTTACTTCTTGCTCCATCGCCTGCTTCTATGATGATTTTATTGATAATTGAAGCTAGCCGTTGTTGTGCTGTAACCATCATCTCCATATCACTATAATTGTCTCTGTTTTCAAGAACTTTCAGCTCTCGGATAATTTGCTGATATTCTCTCGGGTGTTTAAGCTTGAGCGTTGCATATACAGGATCAGATGCCAGTTCTTTTTCAATATCGATACCACCAAAAACCCGATCAATCGTTGACCTTGCTCCAAAAAGCAACACAGGAAAGACAACAAATCCCACCATCCACTTCATCACTTTTTGTTTATCATCAAATAATTTTTGCATCAACAGAACAGTCAAGAAGATACAAACAACAAGGGCTATATTTTGTAAAATGATAACCAACATATTTTTCTCCGATAGGTAACAACCAAAAACCTCCACAAGCCATTGGGCTTATGGAGGAGCAGAAATACTATGAAATTAAGTGTAAAAAACTAGTGGCTTTAGATTATTTTAGACGATATTTAACGCCCATAAACAGACCTTTATCTAACGTACTATCTTGCTTTTCAACATCAACATGAGAGACATTGATACGAGCTTCATAGTCAAGCGAGTTTGATAACTCATACAAGAAAGCAGAAGATAAGGTGTTTTTCGTTACGTCCGCTGAGTTTTCATTGTTTTGATAGTTCAAGCTCCACTTATTCTCCCAATCAACACGATCAGTCAACTCATAGGTTAAGCCCATGTCATTGTTAAATACATAGCTGTTATCGTCATCGTCTAGCTCGGCACTTAGGCGTGCTTCGTTAGAGAATTGAGTACGGTTACTGATTGGGTAGTAGTAGTTACCTTGTAGCTCCATAAATGGGTTACCACTGTTACCTTTAAAGTTATTAGCAACGATACCTAGACCGCCACGCACATCCCAACCATATTTACGAGTAGAAATACGCTCATCAGTCAATACTTCATAAGCACGAATAGTACCAGCAGCACCTATATTTTGACCCAAGGCTGATTGAATATCACGAATCCAATACTGCTCATAACGCTCATCATATTTCTTTCTATACTCTTCTTCTTTATCAATAATGGTAGCGACTTGTTGATAAGTACCAGCACTTGGGATGCTTGATAGGTTACCATTTTCTACCAAGGCTTCGACCAGACGCATGGCTTTTGCCATTGGGGTGACATTAACCACACGACCATAGCCTAGACCACCAGATAGCTTAACAAGAGGGTTTTTCAAACCTGCATAGTCATCACCAACTTTTTGTTGAACTGCGACCTCACCTTTACCATACCAAAAGGCAGGGCTGGATGCTGGATCAAAGTATTGGTCATAAGTGGCCGCTGCATGACCTGAATAGTTTTCAGTACGCTCAGTGTTGTCATAACCATCATCGGCAACAAAACCATTAAGACTAGCTTCATACTTAATGTTTGTGTTAGGGCTAGACATTACTTTTTCATAGTTAACCCCTACATCTAAGTCGTAGCTCGTCTTAGTAGTGTTTGAATCTTTTACATTCAAAGCACCATTTAAATAAGCATCTTCGTATTCTGAACTCGCTTTTTGATATTGAAATAAGGTCACAGGGTGGTTAACCTGTACTGCTTCACCAACTTTTTTACCAGTCAAGGTGCTAACGACCTTATCTGTAAAGCTAGTCAATTTTGTACCAGCATTGTCTGCGATTTGACCAGTATTTGCCATTGTAGAAGTCGCTACCGTAGCCAATAGGGCTACTGAGATAGTTTTGCTTAGTTGGTTGACTTTCATCGTCATCTCCTAGATTATAAAAAAGGTTGAATTTATATTATTGATTGTACATTAAGGCCATTTAATTAGTTGTTTAACTTAATTTGACTGATAAAATTTAACACTTACATTTAAACTTACTATGAATATGAAACAGCCAAAAAATTTCAAACTAGCCTTTTGAGTGTTAATGTAGTCCTTTTTTCTTAAAAAGTAAAGCTAAATTAGAGAAATGCTACACTAATGAAACATTTTGACATAAAAAACCAATATTTTTTTTGGCTTTAATTGCACATGCTTTTCTTCTATTGTATGATAATCGACATATGATGAGTTTCAGTGTTTAACTTTGATACCAACTTTTTAGATATTCTAAGCTTTTTCAAAAGACTAAGCCCAATATAATATTTACTATTTATCCCTTTAACTAGCGATATACCCTAATGACTTCAATAAATAATCTAACTAACAACTCTGCCAATACGCCAACTTATACAACCGTTATGACTCTAAAGACAGCTCAACAACGAGCCATCATGCTCAGTAAGATTCGCCAGTTTTTTGCACAACGAGACGTTTTAGAGGTGCAAACGCCCATTTTATCACAAGCAGGCAACACAGATATTTTTATCGAGTCGATAACCGCACGTGTCAAAACACAAGGCAAGGGGCGTACTTATTATCTGCACACCTCACCTGAATTTGCCATGAAACGACTGCTTGCCAGTTATCAAACCCCCATTTATCAGATTTGTCCAGTATTTCGCAATAATGAGCTTGGCAGACAACACAATATTGAATTTACCATGCTAGAGTGGTACCGCCCTGATTATAGCTTAAACCAATTGGCAAATGAATTGTCTGATTTATTAACTGCAATCATGGGACGACCGCAAATTTTTCGCCAGTATCGTTATATAGATGCGTTTTTAGACCATGTAGGCGTGCATCCACTCACGGCATCTTGTCAGGTACTATCCGCTGTAGCTGTGGATAAAGGCATTGCAGGAGTTGAAAATCTAGACTTAGAAGACGACCATCAAGGCTTGCTAGACTTGCTATTTAGTCATTGTGTTGAGCCACAACTTGGGCATGATATGCCAACCTTGATTGTGGATTATCCTGCTGCTACCGCATCGCTGGCAAAAGTAGAAACAGATAAAGATGATAATGTGGTGGCAAAACGTTTTGAGCTATATCTCAATGGTGTGGAAATAGCCAATGCTTACGATGAGCTAGCCGATGGCGAGGCTCTGCGTAAGCGATTTATACAAGATAACGAAGAACGCCGTCAACGTGGATTGCCAACCATTCCAATCGATGAAAATCTACTAACCGCCTGTGATAATATGCCAGAATCGAGCGGTATTGCCCTTGGGATAGATAGACTGCTAATGATATTAGTGGGGGCAACGCATATTGATGAGGTGATTAGTTTTACTGCGGATAAGGCTTAGAAACACAAGATTTAGAAAATAGGGCTTAAAAATTTAAGCCCTAAATGCTGGTTTGTCATATCTAGATTTTATATCGCCCTCGTCATCTCCATCAACCAAGCCAAGCCCTGATCACTCATTTCTCTATTACTTAGCTCAGTAAATACCTTTTGATGATAGTCATTTAGCCAATTAATTTCTGTTTCGGTTAACATCTGCTTATTGACCAATCGAGTGTCAATCGGACAATAGGTGAGGGTTTCAAAATACAGATAATCACCAAAATCTGTTTCTACTGGCTTTTCAACCGCCATATTGGCAACCAAACTTTCAATACGAATGCCCCAGTTTTTACCATCGTCTCCAGAGCGGTATAATCCTGGTTCATTACTGGTAATCATCCCTGCTCGCATGGCAGTTTCAGGTGTGGGCTGTGACGAAAAAGCAATGCGTTGAGGCCCTTCATGCACATTCATAAAGTAACCAACGCCATGCCCAGTTCCATGCCCAAAGTCCATTTGCATCGCCCACAAAGGTGCTCGGCAAATCGCATCAATACTAGGTGAGGCAATGCCCTCTGGGAAGTTTGCCATAGCGAGGGCAATGTGGGCTTTTAACACCACGGTAAAGTCTCGTTTTTGCTCATCAGTGATGTTACCCACTGGCACAACCCGAGTAATGTCTGTCGTGCCATTATGATATTGGGCCCCTGAGTCTATCAGTAGCAGACCATCGCCCTCAATCTTACTGTAATTATCCTCTGTCGCACGATAATGAACAATCGCCCCATTGCCTTTAAAGCCTGCTATCGTTGGGAAACTGGGCGATACATAGTTTGCCTGCTGTGAACGGTATTCAATCAGCATACTGTCCACGTCCAACTCACTTACTGGCTCACCTACTTGCAAACGTCTTTCAAACTCGGCAAAAAACTCACACAATGCCACGCCATCTTGTCGCATCGCCTCACGGATATTATCAATGTCTGCCAATGATTTAATCGACTTTAAAAAGGTACTTGGAGCGACTTCTTTGATAACCGTCACATCTGTATGCAAAGTTGCCAGTGTCGCCACTGCCACCTTACTTGGGTCTATCAATAGGCTATCGTTGGCGGTAAGCTTAGCGATTGCCTCTGTTACCTGCTCATAATCGGCTAAGGTAATACCTGCATTGGCAAGTTCTTTTTTGATGGGGTTATCAACTTTTGACTGCTCAACAAATAAAGTCGCATGGTCTTGATTAATCAATAAATGTGATAGAAATACTGGATTATAGTCAATATCTGCACCACGCAAGTTGGTCAACCATGCAATGTCATCTAGGCTTGATAATAGGTGATGGCTGGCACCTTGTCCATTAGCCACTTTAGTCATGCCCTCTCGGACTTGAGCCAGTTTTTCACTGGTGGTCACTGAAACAAATTGTGGGTCATGACGATATAGCTTAGCCGTTGGTAAAGGTGGACGCTCGCCTTGATTGTAGATAGTAGTTGCTGAATCGTCATCTGTGGTAATCAACTGAATGTTTTTCTTCGCAAAGGCTTTGAGCAGGTTATCCTTATCGGCGATTGAGAGCATATTGGCATTGACTTCCACCCTAGCTCCTTTAGGCAAATTATTGACCAACCAATTAGTATAGGTATTGCCTTTTTGCCATTTTTGCAACTCAATGCCTGTGCCTACTAGCTCTTCTTCGCCTTGAATCCAGTAGCGACTATCTGCCCACAATCCTGCATAATCTGCGGTAACTACCAGTGTACCTGCCGAACCTGTAAAGCCAGATAACCACTCACGTTGTTGCCAATGCTCTGGTAGATATTCGGATAGATGAGGATCGGCAGTTAGTACAATGATGGCATTAATGTCTTTTTTGTTTAACTCGCTACGGACTTGGGCTAAGCGGTTTTGGATGATTGATTTCATGGGAGTTTCCTATATAATACCATTCCCAAAATATAAAGGTCGTTTTGTAGGTTGGTGTCGAGGCACGAGACCCAACATTATTGTCTATCCTTGTTGGGTTTCGCAAACTCACCCCAACCTACACCAACCTATGAATCATAAGAACTATTTGTAGGGGATGGCATTCGCTATATTGATTATGTAAAAATTTTGCTTACTATTATAACAAAAAACCTCCAACACTTTATCCAAAGTATCAGAGGTCATCAATTAAACCATCAAACAGTCAAAACTATAGTAAGAGTTCCGGCTACAAAGAAAGCTTTATAGATGCTTATCTAACAACTGAGAAAGTTGGTCTTTAGTTTGCAAACCAACTACGGTATCCACTCTTTCACCACCTTTAAACACAAACAAGGTAGGAATACTACGGATACCAAACTGAGCGGCAACTGCCTTGTTTTGGTCAATATCTACTTTGGCGATTTGCACCTTGCCATCATAGTCAGTTGCCAAGTCTTCTAGTACAGGGGCAATCGCCTTACAAGGACCACACCAAGCCGCCCAAAAATCCACCAATACAGGCACGTCAGATTGTAGTACGTCTTTTGCAAAGTCAGCATCTGTAGTGTTAATAATATCAGTCATAAAATACTCCAATTAATCGAGTTAAGTTAATAAATGTTGTGCTACCTTACCACCTTTAATGGGGTGGCTACTATTGGTTACAAATGAGTTTGATTAATAGCTATGATTGATTTTATTAATGATGTATTTACCAGCTAATTTAGTCTAGTAAATCCAACTGAACGCTCGCTTGATAAATCATATTTGAGCGATTGCCCGAACGACAATACATATAAACAGGCTGTTCAGCTTTATTAAAAAAATCAGCAAATTCTTCAACCAACTCTTGCGTTAGCATACCACCAGAAAAAGAAACTTCTTTAAATGCGAGTCCTGCTTGTTTACAGGCTTCTTCAATCTCGCTACTGTGCGGTTGGTCTGCCGATTCACCATTTGGACGATTACAAATGATGGTTTTATAACCTTTCTCGGCAATATGTTTTACCTGTTCGGCATTAATCTGTGGTGAAAAGGTAACTTGATGAGCAAGATTGCTCATGGTTGCATTAATATCTGACATAATTAAAATTCCTTATGGTCTATTTCTTGTCATCTTAGGGCGTGTTGAGAATTCAAACGTAGAACTGTCAAGAGCTATTTTTTAGGCAGTACGAAGTGAAATTTTTGTAACCTAGTCATTCTAGGTAAGAACTTATTCTTAAAAATCAGTCATACAGTAATGGCAAAAAATAGCCTTGACCCTAAGGGCTGATAGCAAAATTGCCCCATACGTCGTTAGAAAACTTATCAATATCATCTAGATATTAATTGCATTTTCTGCCTAGTCTGGAACAATTTTGCTTATCAGCAGTCCTAACGTTTGAATTCTCAACACGCCCTAAATCAGCTTGCACTAAATGGAGAAAATAACATTTTCAAAATAGCATTTTTTGTAAAGATGGGCAAGAATTTAAACGCTTTAGTATCTTTTGAACAATTGAGAATGAGTTAAAATGGCTCTTATAAAAATAAAGTATCTAGCTAATCAAATCCCCCAATTGCTCTAGTGAACAATTGGGGGATTTATTTTTTTTGGTGTATGCATCACAAATATACAAACAGATTACAAATCATTTGAAACTAATTCAAAATGTTAATGTTATAAAATCTGATATTTATGCATCTTTCTTACGAGCTGGCAACTTTTCACGGATACGAGCAGACTTACCACTACGCTCACGTAGATAGTAAAGTTTCGCACGGCGAACTGCACCACGACGTTTCACTTCGATGTCAGCGATTTGTGGAGAATGCAATTGGAAAGCACGCTCAACACCAACACCGCTAGAGATTTTGCGTACAGTGAAAGATGAGTTTAGACCACGGTTACGTTTAGCGATAACAACGCCTTCAAACGTTTGCAGACGCTCACGATCACCCTCTTTTACTTTTACTTTTACAGCAACGGTATCACCAGGGGCAAAGCTTGGACGCTCAACAAGTTGAGACTCTTCAACAAATTGTACTAATGGATGTTTATTACTCATGAGATTTAACTCCTCACATAAGATGACAGAGGCATAATTTTTAAATGATTGATTATGCGTACCACCTGTTTATAATTTATTTTATGTAGTCCGCTGTTTTTACAAACAAAATCTACACAAATATGAATATTAATAATTTCTTAACTCGGTTTTTCTATCTTTACTGTATTTATCTTTACTTTATACAATCAACGTAACGACCCACTGAACTAACAACTAAGGTCATCTGCTTGTGCCAGCCATTTTGCTTGTTGTTTACTAGGGATAAACGCTTGCCACAAATCAGGGCGTAGTGCCTGTGTTCGTTTGGCTTGCTGAATAAACCGCCATTTTGCAATATTTGCATGATGACCAGATAACAACACCTCTGGCACTTGCTCACCTTCAAAGTTGTGAGGCTTGGTATAGTGCGGACAATCTAGCAAACCATCGACAAAAGAGTCTTGCTCAGCAGATTTATCATCGCCCATCACATCAGGCAGACGACGTATCACACTATCCATCAGCACCATTGCAGGTAGCTCACCGCCTGTTAGTACATAGTCACCAATAGAGATTTCTCTATCAACGTACTTGCTTAGCAGACGTTCGTCAATGCCTTCATAGCGACCACATAACAGTATTATACCACCAATAGCACTGGTATCTGCCAATGCGACAACGCTATCTTCTGTTAGCGTCTCACCTTGTGGTGATAAATACACAACTGGGCAATTTTCTGCACTAACACTACAACCCTGTTCAGCAAAAATATGTTGCGTTGCCAACTGCTTGGCATGGTTAATGGCTTTTCGCAAAGGCTCTGCCATCATCACCATTCCAGGTCCACCGCCATAAGGACGTTCATCAATACGCCGATAGTTATCACTCGTAAAGTCACGCGGGTTAATACAATCTATCTGCACCTTACCCTGTTCAATGGCTCGACTGGTAATGCCAAAATCACGAATCGCAGTAAACATATCAGGCATGATGGTAATCACTGCAAAATACATAACGTTACTCGCCCTTTTGTTTGCTGTCTGATTATTATTCTGATTACTATTATAGCCAAACAAACTATAGCCAAACAGAATAGCTAAATAGCCAACTAACTAATAATCAACTTCCCAATCGACCACAACCTTACCAGCGTTGTCTTTATTAGCATGGTCTTTATCAGTGTTAGCACTGTCTTTATCAGAGCCAGCTAACTCAACGGTTAACACGGTATTTTTATGCCAAGGGATTAACCGCTCTTCGTCATCAGTGCTATTGGTAGTTGGTGTTACCACCATCACATCATTAGCACCTGTAGCAAACAGCTGTTTAATTTCTCCAAAGCACACGCCATCTTGGTTACAAACCGGCAAGCCTAACAAATCTGTCCAATAATACTCATCTTCGTTCGGCTCTACTAGGTCATCTTTACTTGCCCAGATGGTGACACCTTGCATGGTTTCGGCAACGTTACGATCAGGCACTTGCTCAAATTGAGCAACCAGACCATTTCCTTGCTTTCGCCACTTGCTAACTGTGATTTCTTGCAGACCTTTGGCTGTTTTCATCCACCACGGTGACATGGCGAAAATATCTTCTTTATCATCCGTATAACTAAACACCCACAGCCAACCTTTAATGCCATAAGGCTTTTTGAGCTCGGCTATTTTTATGAGGTTTGATGTATCAGATTTTGACATAATAAGATTTTGATACAGTATTTAATACAATAAAATAAGAAAATAATTAAAAAATCATTAACTAAAAAATTCCTAACGGAAAATAAAGCCTTGTTCTAGCCTAATTAACGTTAATCTAATGAGTTTCGTTAATTGGGCTTAGCTAACACTCTATTCAGCTTCAGCAACTGGCGTGTAGCCTTTAGCCAAAGATTTAACACGATCTGAAGGCTGAGCACCCTTGGCAATCCAAGCGTTGTAAGCTTCCATATCTAGGCGAAGACCTTCTTGAGATTCTTTTGCCAATGGGTTAAAGAAACCAATTTTCTCGATGTAACGACCATCGCGTGCACAACGCTGGTCAGCAACTACTACTTGATAAAACGGACGTTTTTTTGCACCGCCACGCGCTAAACGAATAACAACCATGTGAATTCTCTCTTTAATTGCTGATAAGATTCATTAGATTAACATGTTAATAAATTTACATTAATCAGCTTATCAGTTGAATTAGTCCCAGAGCGACTTCTGCCTAATGCTAGAGGTCGATTCGAACTGTTTGTTTTTTTGTTGTCGTCAATGAATTTAAACTTAGAGTTTAAAACTAAATCTAAACGCACCAACAACGGATACACCAAAAAGGGCGATATTATAGCATAATATTTTATTCAGGGAAATGGTTTTTACAATATAATTTTACTGAGGCAATCCTGCTATCTGCTCTTACCTCGCCTCGTTGGGGACGTGTGGTCTATTTCACAACTAGAACTAACATTTAGTTTTTGGCTAAAAAAACGTAGCAAATTTTAACTGCCTTGGCAAGGGTTTTGTAGTTTTTATCATTTTTTTTATGCTATAATCAACCCCATGACCAATATCAGCCCCAACATAACCCACAGCCACGACAAATTTTTTAAAACTGTCTTTAGCAAAAAAGAGGCGGTGGCAGAGTTTATCGAAAAGTTATTGCCAAAAGGTATTTCTAAACATATCGACTTAGATAGCTTAGTTCTCGATAATACTGAATATACAGACGAACAATTAAAAACACATTGTTCTGATGTGGTTTATAACTGTAATTACATTAGTGATGAAGTTGGTGAAAAAAGAAGTAAAGCAATTCCGATAAAAATTAGCTTACTCTTTGAGCATAAGAGTTACCCAGAAAAATATCCACACTTACAACTTATGCGATATTTTCTAAATATGTGGGAAATGCAAATCAAGCAAAAGCAGAAATTAACCCCTGTTATTCCCATCATCTTTTATCACGGCAGAAATAAATGGAACAAACAGCCATTAACGGATTATTTTGTTGATTTGGACGATAACCTAGATGATAATTTAAAACAGTTTTTACCAAACTTTGATTATTTGTTACTTGATACTAATCAGTATGATGACGAAGACTTCCAACACTTGGATGTAGCAGAATTACAATACAGTATCCTTACCATGAAATATATCTTTAGCATGGAGCAACTACAGAACAATTTAGAAACTATCTTTCGTGATATTGAACAAATTTTAGAAAACGAAGATGGTAGAAAGTTTTTCCAAACATTAGTGATATATTTATTCCAGCATAGTTATTTAAATGCACAACAATGGAGAGAAAAAATGCACACAATATCCCCAAAAGTAGAAAGACATTTTGTATCAACATACGACCAAGCGATTAATGCAGGGATGGCTAAGGGTAAGTTGGAAGGCATTCAAGAAGGTATGCAAAAAGGCATTCAGGAAGGTATGCAAAAAGGTAAATTAGAAGGTATAAGAAATACAGCTAAAAACCTTAAAAACATGGGTCTTGATCTTCAGATTATTAGTAAAAGTACAGGCTTATCATTAGCAGAAGTAAAAAAGTTGTAGCAAGCGTAGGCTGGGCTTTCAGCCCAGCAGATAATAAAATCACCCCCTAATACAAACAACAAATTTAAAAAACGATGAAATAAGACCCTTGTTAGATTGGAGTTAAATCAAGTATCTCTTACGGAAATGCTGGGCAAAATGCCCAGCCTTGTATCTACCTTTGCTAATCTAGCCCCTACCCCTGCCACCTTGCAAACACCAATGAACCATTCGTACCACCAAAACCAAAGCTATTAGAAACCGCATAATCTAGCCCCTCAACACTACGAGCCGTATGAGGCACAAAGTCAATGCCTAATTCAACACATTTTTCATCGAGGTTATCAAGGTTGACGGTGGGTGGGATGGTTTGTGTTTGCAAGGCTTGCACGGTGGCAATCGCCTCAACCACGCCGGCCGCTCCCAGTAGATGCCCAGTGACCGACTTGGTTGAGCTAACCAACGCTTGCTTGCCAAATACATGAGCTATCGCTTGACTTTCGGCAACATCGCCTGCTGGGGTGCTAGTGCCGTGGGCATTGATATAACCAACGACATCCGCCGTCATGCCTGCATCGTTTAATGCATTTTGCATGGCACGTCCTGCCCCTTCACCATCAGTTGGTGGGGCGGTAATGTGGGTAGCATCATCGCTCATGCCAAAGCCAACTACTTCTGCCAAGATAGTTGCTCCACGTGCCTTTGCATGAGCAAGGCTTTCTAGCACCATCGCTCCAGAGCCACCTGCCAATACAAAACCATCTCGGTCTTTGTCAAATGGGCGACTGGCTTTGCTTGGTTCGTCATTGCGAGTAGAAAGGGCGTGCATTGAGGCAAAGCCCGACATTCCCAGTTTGCTAGAGGCATATTCACTGCCCCCTGCCAAGATAACATCGGCATCACCATACGCAATCAGTCGAGATGCCAAGCCAATGGCATGCGTCGAAGTGGTACAAGCGGTTGCGGTGGCTAGGTTAAGGGCTTTTAGGTTATGTTTGATAGCAAGCAGACCTGCTGGCATATTAGAAATTGATCCCGGAATGATAAATGGCGAAACCCTTTTTGCCCCTCTATCTTGTAGAACATCACAATTTTTTTCGATGGTTTCAATACCGCCAATACCTGAACCAAACACCACCCCAAAACGGTACGGATCCACCCCTTGAACAGGGGTTGCATCAGCACTGATAGTATCAATATAGCCTGCCTGCTGTAACGCCTCAGCCGAGCTTGCCATCGCATAGTGCATAAAAATATCGTATCGGCGTGCATCTTTTGGATTCATAAATCGGCTAACGTCAAAACCTTCCACCATGCCTGCGATTTGTGAACGATACTCACTCATATCAAAATCACTGCCAAAGTGGTCAATCTTTTTGATACCGCTTTCGCCTTTGACCATTTTATCCCAAGTGGTTGCCACGTCTAGCCCCAGTGGGGTGACGGCTCCCATTCCTGTAACCACCACTCGCTGTTCATCTGGACGTTGATGATGTGGGGTTTTCATTGGATTATAAGATGGGCTGGATGATGTTTGATTATTAGATTGACTGTTAGACTGGTTGTTTAGGTTGCTCATGGTTTTGTCCTTTTTACGGATAGGGCAAGTTAACTAAAAAATAATGCCCTTATCATACCATGAGTTTATAAAAAAGACATCAGTTTACGAGTGTAAACTTGAAAAAATTATTTATCACCATTTTTTTCTTTCTTTTAACAACTCAACAATCTCTTTTAATGCCTGAATTTCATTCTCTTTTTGAGAAAGCATTTCTTTCTGATGATTAACCTGCTGTTTTAATATTGATACTTCTACCCCAGCATCTCCAAAATAAACAGTATTTTGACAATCAGTTTGTTCACTAAGACAGACCATAACACCTTGGTTCTCAGGAGGTAAAAGCTGATTTACCGTGACACCCAATACATCTGCTATTTTTTCTAATTTTTCATGATATAACTTAGTTTCACCTCGCTCTATTTTTGCATAGCCACTAGGTGACATGGCTAACTTATCCGCCATTTCTTCTTGAGTTAAGTGCTGTCGTTCTCTCATTAAACGAATATTGTCATGAATTTCCATTGTATGTCCTCGTTAATTTTGGAACTAGAATATTATCACAAGACAACTCAAATTGTGCAGAAAAATGTTAAGTTTGGATAGGAAATTGCCGTAATTGTCTTAGACTTATACTTCAAAATTAATTATTATCTTTTTACCAACTTTTAATCAACAAAATGGAGGTAATATTTATGAGTCAAGTATGTCCTGAATGTGGGAACTCTGATCCTGATGAAATCATAGCATGGGGTAGTGGATATCAATGTTTAGAATGTGGTTGTGAATTTGGCAAGAATCCATTTGTTAAACGGATGTTTTTTAAACAGATGAAATTCGTATTTAAAGAATAAAGAAAAGTCTTGCAGGAAACATGAAAAACAAGCAATAATAAAAGTCGGATAACTCAAAGTTATCCGATTTTTTATCAATACACAATTAATATTTATCAAATCTTTTACATTACTCATTCATAATCATTGTTATTTTTTATTGTTATTTTTTATAATGAAATAAAAAATCATCAGAAATAATCAATCGGCACTTTCATATAACGAACGCCATTATTTTCAGGTTCAGGGAACTTACCTGCCTGAATGTTGACCTGTACCGAAGGTAATATTAGCCTTGGCATAGATAGGGTGGCATCCCTTGCTTCTCGCATAGCGACAAACTCATCTTCACTAACACCATCCTTGATATGTTTGTTATCACGTTTTTGCTCAGCTACTGTGGTCACTGCTTGATAGGTTCGTTGTCCATCTTTTGGTGGGTAGTCGTGGCACAGATAGAGTTTAGTATCCGCTGGCATGGCGAGCAATCGTTGAATCGACTGATACAGTGCATGGGCACTACCCTTTGGAAAATCACAACGAGCCGTCCCTACATCTGGTGCAAAAATAGTATCACCAACAAACACAGCGATTGTATTGTCTGCGTTATTTTTAGAATTGTCATCAGCTTGACTAACCACCTTATACGCCATATCAGCAGGGGTATGCCCTGGAACGTGCAGAGCAGTAATCACCAGATCACCAAGCAACAGCTCGGTACCCTCTTCTGTTAGTACATCAAATTGACTGGCATCGGTTTTAAAGCTAATGTCTAAATTGTACACCTCTTTAAATACTTCTTGTACAAGGCTGATATGTTTGCCTATGACGATTTTTGGGGCTGTTTCATCGGTGTATCCCTGCTTAATGCATTGCTGTTTTATATAAGATGCAGACGATAAATGATCAGCATGGGCATGAGTTTCGATGATGTATTTTAGTGTCCAATCATGCTGTTTGATATAAGATAATACCTCATCGGTACTGGTGGTCGTCGTCGTTCCAGAGGCATAGTCAAAGTTCAATACGGGGTCGATAATGGCACAGACTTTGTTTATTTCATCCGCCAATACATGGGTAAACGTCTCGCTGTCTTTTTCTAAAAAAGATTGAATTTTCATGAGTTAGCTCCTGTGATTACTGTTTTTTTGATTTGTATCTTTAAAATTTTAATAAGGCTGGTTGACACTTGCTATATAACTAATATATTAACAGTTTAAATAAGACTTATCAATATACAAATGTATATAATGTATTAACATAGATATTGACCAAATGCCGATTCATTGTTAGTATAAGGGCAACAAAAATATGTATAAAAATACATGAAAACGCCAATCTCAACTTTTCTTGACCACCTCTAACTCCCCCTTATCAGGGGGAGGATTGGTTCGATTTGAAAAAGAGTTAAAGTTTAACCAATTGATCTATATGTAAGAATAAATCATGTAACTTTAAAAGTTGAGATTGGCTTATGAAAATAAACCAAGGTAAATAAAAAAAGGTGACTACAATGCCAGATACAGCTGTATGTACAAGCCAAAAAAGCCTAAAAACTAGTAACCTAAAAACTAGCACCTCACAAGCCAGTACAAAAGCCATGACTGAAACACCTGAAAATCTGATGCAAGATATGCGAAAGTCCGCTTGCGATGCCAGTCAGTTGCTCAAATCTATGTCACACCCAGACCGTTTGATGCTACTGTGTCAATTAACACAAGGCGAGTTTTGTGTCAGTGAGTTAGAAGAGATGGTCGGCTTAGCTCAGCCAAGCTTATCTCAGCAGTTGGGAATTTTGCGTAAAGAAGGCTTGGTAGCTACTCGCCGTGAGGGCAAACAAATCTATTACAGTATCGCCAGTGATAATGCCATGGCAATACTACAGCTACTGTATGAACGGTTTTGTCCTAAGGGTTAATCTCAATTTCTACTAAGCTACTATTTAAGTTAAGCTAGTATTAATAATCTACTACCCATTATTAATCTACTGCCAATTGACTAAGTGATATCAAAATGCCTAAAAACGCATCTAGGTTAAGCACATTTGGGTTAGCTAATTTTGAGTTAGCTAATATTGTTCCTAGATGGCTAACCAACTATCACAAACCCAACCTATTACCCGACATCATCGCAGGCTTGGTCGTTGGGGTACTGGTCATTCCACAAAGCTTAGGCTATGCGGTATTAGCAGGACTACCGCCAGAGTACGGACTGTATGCGTCCATTGTACCTGTGGTAGTATATGCATGGGCAGGTAGCAGTAATGTACAAGCAGTGGGTTCTGTTGCCATTACCGCCATTATGACCGCCAGTGGGCTTGCTGAATACGCAGATAAAGGGGTAGAAGTCTATGTCAGCATGGCAACCTTACTTGCGGTGATGGTCGGAGCGATACTTTGGTTGGCAGGTAAGTTTCGGATTGGCTGGATTATGCAGTTTATCAGCCGTGGCGTTTCATCAGGATTCGTCAGTGCGGCCGCTGTGCTTATCTTTGTTAGTCAATTAAAATATTTTACTGGCATTCCTATCTCCGGAAATAGCCTATTAAAATCGCTTATCAGCCTTGTACAGAACGTTGCACAAGTACACCCTTTGACATTATTATTAGGCAGTATTGGTTTTCTGCTATTACTTGCCAATAAATACATGAGCAAATGGCTGTGGCAATCTTGGTTAACTAAGTCTCATGCAAAGTGGATGGGACGACTGTTTCCGTTATTGTTAGTCGTGGTATTTATCACTGCCAGTGCGTGGCTGGGATGGGCAGATGCTGGCGTACGAGTCATTGGCGAGATACCCAGTGGATTGCCCCAGTTTTCCTTGCCATACATCCCCACCATGGCAGAATTTATCCATTTATTACCAACCGCAGGCTTGATGGCATTAATCGCCTTTGTTTCCAGCAGTTCGGTGAGCAGTTTTTATGCCCGCCAAAGACGTGAAACCTTTAATGCTAATAATGAGCTAAAAGCCCTTGGTTTGGCAAATTTATTTGGCGGATTTTTTCAGAGTTTTCCAGTAGCGGGCGGTTTTTCTCGCACTGCCATCAATGTTGATTCAGGGGCAAATACCCCATTGGCAAGCTTAGTAACCACATTTGTGATGCTTGCCTCCTTGCTATTTTTGGGCGATGTGCTTAGCCCTTTGCCTTATGCGTTATTGGGGGCGACTATTATGGTATCTATCCTTGGGCTGATAGATTATCAGACGTTTGCTCATGCGTGGCAAGTGGATAAACTGGATGCCATCAGTATGGGCATAACCTTTTTGGCGGTGCTGGCATTTGGCTTAAATATCGGTCTGGTGGTGGGTTTGCTAACCTCATTTGCCTGTTTGATTTGGCAGTCGAGTCAACCGCACATTGCGGTGGTTGGCGTGCTTGAGGGTACAGAGCATTTTCGCAATATCAATCGTCACGATGTACAGACCTTTGATAATTTGCTCATCATGCGAGTGGATGAAAGCCTGTTTTTTGGTAATAGTCAATCGGTACATCAGCAAATTCGACAGGCTATGAAAGAAGATTATCAATCAACAGAAATTGTGCTGATTATGTCGGCGGTCAATCATATTGACCTTACTGCTCAAGAAATGCTCGTTAACCTAAATAACGAAATACTCGCTAATGGCAATCGCCTGCATTACAGTGAGATAAAAGGCCCTGTAATGGATGTCATCGGGCGAACCGAAGTGATAACTGAGCTCTCTGGTGAGGTATTTTTAAGCACCATTGAGGCGGTAAGGCGGTTGAGTTAAGGCTGATTTAGAGTTTGGATAATAAACACTTGTTCTTTTATTCCTATTCTTTTTGCATAAAATAAGGCATAATAACCGCTTGTTCGCTTTTTAAATAAAACGCCAATCTCAACTTTCATATAACCCCCTCTAGCTACGCAGGCAGAGCCTTTGTAGCTACGCAGGCAGAGCCTTTGTCTTGCGAACGGACGAAACAGTGTTTCGTTTAATCCGTTCTCACCCACCTTGTCAGGCGGAGGACTGGTTCAATTTTAAAAAGAGATAATCTTAACCAATTGATTTGTCTATTAAAATAAATTATGTCAATTTAAAAGTTGAGATTGGTGTATAAACTAAATTTTTATGAAAAAATCAACATAATACGCAAATAACAAACTAATAACCATGCAAGGTAGCCCAAAATGATAGAAAATATAATAGGTTGGTCAAAAGAGTTGGTGATTCAACGCTTGCTTGCCATTACCTTGCTTGTTGTATTATTTGCCCTCTGTTTTAAAGTGGTGCAATTTTTTATTGTGCCTGCTCTTTGGGCAGCCATCATTGCCTATGTTACTTTTCCGCTTTATAACTTTTTTCATACCACGGTTAAGTTTAGTCCAGATTTTAGTGCCTTGATTATGACTGTGGTGGTATCGCTATTTATTGGCGTACCCTTGGTTATTGGGGTGTTTATTCTTAAAGAAGAGGCTGTTAATCTTTATAGCACCCTGCTACATCGGTTAGAGGCTGGCTATGTTGATGTCCCTGAAAAAATCAAGAGCCTACCCATCATCGGTCAGCAGATTCAAGATTTTCTTGAGGAAATTAACAAAGACCCCAAGGCAACCTTGTCTGAACTCAAGCAGTGGATTCAGTCGAATATTTCTTATGGCAAAGTCGCCATTGATGCGGTATTTCGCAACCTAAGTAAACTGGGCATGATGGTGATGACTTTGTACTTTTTTTATCGAGATGGCATCAGTCTGGTCAATCAAGTTCGCCAAGCTCTTAGAAACATCATTGGCAATAGTATTGACAGTTATATTGATTCAGTGGGAGCAACCACCCAAGCTGTGGTCTATGGCATTGGTTTGACTGCGTTGGCTCAAGCGATATTGGCAGGGATTGGTTATGCAGTTGCCGATGCCCCCAACCCAATTTTATTATCTTTACTTACCCTTGTCATCGCTTTTATACCTTTTGGTACACCGTTTGCTTGGGGTGGGGTCTCGGTATGGTTGATTAGCCAAGGGCACACCGCTGAGGGCGTTGGACTCGCTCTATGGGGTACTTTGGTTGTCAGTTGGGTGGATAATCTGATTCGTCCAATCGTGATTAGTGGGGCGACTAAGATTCCGTTTATTATCATCTTTATTGGGGTATTGGGTGGATTGACTGCCTTTGGTTTTGTTGGTCTGTTTATTGGACCTGTAGTGTTGGCAATTGGGCTTGCGGTATGGCGAGAGTGGATTAGTCAGCATAAAAATGAGCTATTTGCAGGCATGGCGAGCAATGGTGACAATTCTAACGACTCTAACAACGCCAACAATTCCAATAACACTAACACTATTAATAGTGAACAATGCTAACAGTACCAACAACATTCATAATGCTAACGATAGCGACTAGCATTTGAGGATGAACTTTAAGACTGATGGTCAGTCTTAGTTTGAGTATTTCAGAAAATAAAGGTAAACTGTAGCGGTTAAAAAATACAATTGCACCCATCATTAAACAAAAAACTACTCAAAAGATTTATCAAATGCAAACATCACTTTACCAGCTATTACATAGCAACCACGTTTTTGCAGACATTGACCACTATAATTTTAGTGTTATTGAAGACTATTTGTATTTCCGTAGTTTAGAAGTGGGAGAGTACTTGTGTCATGAGGGTGAGAATGGTGACTTTATGGCATTTGTGGTGGCAGGTGAATTGGAAGTCCTAAAACACAACTCAACAACCCATGAAGAAATCATTCTTGCTATCAAAGGGGTTGGTAGCAGTGTTGGCGATATGTCTGTATTAGATCACTTATCTCGCTCTGCCTCGATACGAGCAACTGAAAAAACAGCACTTATCATCTTATCAAAGGCAGACTTTGAGCGCATCTTAGATGACCACCCAAAGATTGGAATTATTATGCTAAGAGGCATTGCTACCATGCTCAGCCTCAGCTTGCGTACGACTTCTGCTAAGCTATCAAAATAAACTGTTGTCAAAGTAAGCAATTAATACCTCTGCTTACGCTGAGTCGATGAGCCGATGTTTAACTGTTCACGATATTTAGCAACCGTACGTCTGGCAATCTCGATACCTTGCTCATTCAGCTTTTTCACAATGGCACTGTCTGAGAGTGGTTTTTTTGGATTTTCATTTTCTACAAATTCAGAAATCATCGCACAGATTGCCGTAGAAGACACATCGCCCTCACTGCCTGATACACTCGATGAAAAAAAGTGTTTTAGTGAAAATAGTCCTTGTGGAGTCAGCATGCTTTTACTGGTGGTTAGGCGTGATACCGTTGATTCATGTAACCCTACCTCTTCGGCAATTTCTCGCAGAATTAACGGTTGCATTGCCGTTGCTCCATGTAACAAAAACTGGTCTTGACGTTTGACAATGGCGGTGGCGACTTTTAGCAAGTTTTGATTACGCTCTTCGATACTGCGTAAAAACAGCTTGGCATCGGTCAGATTTTCTTTTAAATACGTGTTATCTGGGCTATCATCACCACGCTTGACTAAATTGGCATATTCTTGATTAATCTTCAACTTTGGCAAGGTATCAGGATTAAGGCGAACATCCCAAACGATTTCTGCCTCATCACCTGCACCATCATGGTGCATACTCACCAACACATCAGGAATATCATAATTTGCAGGCTCAAGCGAATAGTCAGGCTGTGCATCGATAAAGGTTTGCCCTGGAGCAGGATTTAACGTCCGAATCAACGCCAACGCAGGCTCAATATCCTCTACATTTAGCCCTGTTTCATTGAGCAACGCAGTGATATTATTACTTTGTAAATAATGGCAATGCTCTAACAACAGCTTTGCCTCTTCATAATAAGTGGCATCGTGCTTGAGCTTATCCAACTGAATCATCAAGCATTCTTTTAAATCTCTTGCCCCAATACCAAGAGGTTCACATGACTGAATGATATGCAACACCGCAATAATCTCATCTTTTTCAATCACTTCTTCCCATTGATAAAAGCTAGCAATCGTCGCCAGACTAGAATACAGCTCATCAATACCCAAAGAAATAAAGCCAGAATCATCCATAGAATCAATCAGATAATCGGCTATCATATTGTCATTTTCAGACAGGTTTTTAAAGTTGATTTGCCAACGAATGTGGTCTTGAATACTGGCAGTTGTACCGCCTTGATAGCCGAGTAATTCCTCTTCTGAACTACCAACTAATGAATTAGGAGCCGAAGTATAGACGTTATCCCAGTCTGTATCTATCGCACTGTCATCACAACTGCCATTTAACAACTTATCAAAGGTATCTTCCGACTTAGCGGAATCGGCAAAGCCATCATCGCCACCGCTAGTGGAACTACTTGCACTACTACTTACCAAACTACTAGTACTAGTATCCGTATAGCTATCTGCACTATCATTACCTGCATCATCAGAGACACTGGATAAAT
>PDWJ01002067.1_pt1 | contig 22719 bp, 21 predicted proteins | sample 1430881 | NCBI WGS metagenome assembly PDWJ01 (sample SAMN01162460, study PRJNA174530) | Oral metagenome, whole genome shotgun sequencing project. | biome: Marine environment; feature: Marine mammal; material: Swab sample of the gingival sulcus; isolation source: swab sample of gingival sulcus... | reverse complement strand
ATGCCGCTGATTACCGTAACTCCCTTGCGGCTGTTACTGTTGATCTTGCGGCCTCTACAGCAGCTGGCGGCAGTGCAGAGGGAGACAGCCTTCTCAGTATGGAAAATATATACGGCTCCGGCTTTGATGATAGCCTTACCGGTAACGAAGAGGCCAATACCCTTCGCGGTTATGCCGGAGAGGATACCCTTTCTGGACTGGCAGGTAATGACAGACTCATGGGTGGTGATGGCAATGATACCTTGTCCGGTGGCCTTGGTAACGATACCTTGAGAGGTGGTGCAGGGGCGGATATATTTGTATTTAATACTGCACTCGACTCTCTGCATAATCGTGATACCGACAGCGATGGCAATGGACAAGGCGTGGCCGTTGAGTTTGCTGTATTGACCAATAAGGCCCAGATTGATGAAAACAACATTGTAATTGCTGCTGTATAGGATGAGCACAAAACATAAAGCTACAGGAGAGCATGGCCGGCAGGAACACAATGGCCTTCTTGCTGGCTGCTGTTTTTTAGCCGTTCGTGCAGGTGCAGAAAATCTTGGCTCCCAATTTGACCGGCTGCAGCAACAGGGCGGAACTGGAGATAAAAAAGAAACGCTCAGGCAGGTAATCGAGCTGGCCAGACATGAAGGTTTCCAGGCGTCGATACTACACCCCCGGGAAAACGAGTGGAAAGAACTCGCCGATTATTTACCCGTAATTTCCGAGCTGCGAAATGGCGGCTACCTGCCTGTCATAAAATTGAGTACAGACACAAGCGGGAAGCCGGATGAAATGACTGTCAGTGAAGTTTCTGCTGATGGAGACAGGTTTGAGCGTGTAATACAATGTGCTGATTTCAGGAAGATTTCCACAGGTGGATTTCTTTGTTTTCAGAAAATCAACACTGCCCTTGTCTGCTTTTCCATAGTGGCAAGAGAACATAAGCTCGAGCTGACCCGGGAGCGACTGCAGCATGAGTATAATCTGGGGAATGAAGAAATTCCGAAGGATACTCTTTTGCGTATGGGCAAGGATCATGGGCTAAGGACGAAACTGACAAGACTTGACTGGACAGCCATTGTCAGTCTGAAAAAGGCGTATCCTGCAATTGCCCGATTGCGAAATGGACGACATATGATCGTTGTCGGTGCTGTTGAAGGAAAGAAACGGGGAGAGCTGACACTCGCCTGTTACGATCCTTTGGCAGGGGCTGGAGGCGGGCATTTACGTCTTGCAAGAGATGAATTTGAGGCGATGTGGGCTGGCGATGTCTACATCCTGAAACGTGTCTATAAACTTACAGATTCAACGCAGCCATTTAGTCTGCGCTGGTTTATTCCTGAAATTCTCAAGCAAAGAACAGCGTTTATAGATATTGCCATTGCGGTTTTGTTTATCAATGCGATTGCCCTGGTTACACCAATATTTTTCCAGATAGTTATTGACAAGGTGCTTGTGAACCAGGCCTTCACAACATTGCATATGCTTGGAACGGGTATGACAGTGATGCTTGTTGTCAACGCATGTCTTGATTTCCTGAGGGATTATCTTCTGCTTCACGCAACCAATAAAATAGACCTCCGGGTGACAGGCCGGACGTTTAAGCATATGCTCAATCTGCCTCTTGATTTCTTTGAGCGGGTGACGGCTGGAGTCCTCACCAAACATATGCAGCAGACGGCAAATATCCGTGGTTTTCTCACGGGTAATGTTTTTCTTACAATGCTGGAAGCGACATCCTTGTTTGTTTTTCTGCCCTTTCTGTTTTTTTACAGCTTTAAACTCACAGGAATTGTTCTTGTTTTTACCTTGCTGATTGCGGCTGTAATATTGGTACTTATCTCACCTTTTAAGCGCAGGCTGGATGCACTTTATGAAGCAGAAGGAAGCAGGCAGGCCATGCTGGTTGAGACTATCAACGGGATGTCGACCGTTAAGGCAATGGCCATAGAGCCTCTTTTGCGCAGCCAGTGGGAACAAAAGGTTGCCCGTGCCGTCAGCATGCAATTTCGGGTGGGCAAGATATCCATTACCGCAAAATCATTAACACAGTTATTTGAGAGGCTGATGACAGTTGTCCTTATCTGGATTGGTGCCAGTCAGGTATTTAACGGGGTGCTTACTGTTGGATCCCTGATTGCTTTCCAGATGCTGGCAGGGCGTGTTACCTCTCCGCTTGTTCGGCTGGTGGGTCTCATCCATCAATACCAGGAAGCGGCTCTTTCTGTAGAAAAACTTGGTGTTGTCATGAATGCCAGGACGGAGTGGGGTGCAGACCGCCACGGTACCCGTCCTTCATTAAAAGGTGATATCGTTTTTGATCGGGTCAGTTTTCGCTATGCCCCAGATCTCCCTGATGCATTAAAAGAGATTTCTCTTACTATCCCCAAAGGCTTCACCCTGGGAATAGTGGGACCAAGTGGTTCTGGAAAGACGACATTGACCCGGATGTTACAAAAGGCGTATTTTCCATCAACAGGCACGATCCGAATTAACAATTGCTATCTCAACGAGATTGATACAGCCCATCTCCGCCAGAATACCGGAGTTGTTTTACAGGAGAGTTTTCTCTTTAAGGCCTCGGTTGCAGATAATATTCGTGCGGGCCAGGCGGGGGCAACCAGGGAACAAATCATAGAGGCCGCAACACTTGCCGGAGCCGACGAATTTATCGTTAAGCTCCCTCAGGGCTATGACACACATCTTGAAGAAGGTGCCAGCAATTTGTCAGGCGGACAGCGGCAGCGTCTTGCGATTGCCCGGGCTTTGCTTACAAAGCCTGAAATATTACTTCTTGATGAAGCAACAAGTGCATTGGATCCAGAAAGTGAGAGGATAGTGCGAGAAAACCTGCGCCAGATTGCAAAGGGCAGGACAGTTCTCATTGTCTCTCATAGATTGTCCATGCTTAAAGATGCTGACAGCACCATCGTTCTCCAGGACGGTAATCTTGTGGGCCATGGCACTCATGAAAAATTACTGGAGAATTGTGACGTATACCAACATCTCTGGAAACAGCAAATGGAGCTGTAGCCCGGATTTTCAAGGGCAAAGTTTTTTGTTTCTCCTTGTGAAAAACAGACTGTCTTTTAAGGAATTTTAAAATCCTTAATTAAATCATGCGGTTCAACATAAAACAAAAAAAATCATGAAAAATTTGGGGCAGGGGTGATTTTTAAACTGCTTCCTGAATAATCGCTTACAGACAGATGCAAAAGACAAAAAACGAACTCTCTCAAGACGTCCTGGAGTATCAACCGGATGCTGTTGAGATTGAAGAAAAACCTGTACCGGGAACAATTCGCTGGGTGTTGTACGTTATCCTGTTCTCATTGGCAGCATTGGTCACAGGGGCAATTGTTTTTAAGGTTGATCGTATCGTCGTTGCCCAGGGAAAACTTATTACAACATCACCGACAATTGTTATCCAGTCTTTGAATACTGCGGTTATTCGCACCCTTGATGTACAGGTGGGCGATGTCGTTGAGAAAGGGCAGGTTCTTGTTACCCTGGATTCTACCTTTGCAAGCGCGGATCTTACTCAGCTTACCAGGCAGGCCCACACCATCAATGCCCAGGTTCGTCGTATTCAGGCAGAGTTACAAGGCAAAAATTTTTCTGCTCTCCCGGAGGAAGGTGAAGATGGTCTTTTGCAGGAACAGTTGTTCAGACAAAGAAAGATAATTTTTGATCGAAATAAACAGTACAATGACGAGCAGGTGGCAGCGCTTGAGTCAAAGCTTGCTCTTAACAGGGTGCAGGGCAAGGGAAAGAAACAACAGCTCAAACTCCTGCGTGATGTGGAAGGCACCATCGCCAGAGGCCAGCAAAGAGATAAAAGTCAGCGACTTAGGGTACTTGAGGCTCAAAAAAACAGATACCAGACAGTAAATGAGCTGGAAGTCCTTGGTGCTGAAGAAGAGGTTCTTGTCCATGAATTGAAACGGGTAAAGTCGGAGTGGCAGAGGTTTGTGGAGGAACGTAGTGGTGAGCTCATGGAGCAGGAGGTTCAGCTGCGTGGTGAGTTTGAGAAAATTGAAGAGGAGATAAACAAGGCGAAGAGACTGCATGAGCTCGTTTCACTACGCGCGCCCCAGGGGGGAATTGTTCTGCGAATGGCCGACCTCTCTGTTGGATCTGTAGCAAGGCAGGCTGAGGCTCTGGTGACTCTTGTTCCCCTTCATTCACTTATTGAGGTGGAGGTTAATGTTCCGGCCAGGGATATTGCCAGAATTCGAACAGGTGACACCGCAAGAGTGAAACTTGATGCCTTTCCCTTCCAGCGTCATGATACTTTACCGGGTGAAGTTCGTGTTATCAGTGAAGACAGTTTTAGCCTTGGCAAAGAAAGTGCTTCAATTGAGGGGCAGGCCCCGGGTGAGGTGGAGGAGGCTTATTATCGTACACGAATAAGACTGCTTTCCCAAAAGCTCCGTAATGTACCTGCCGGTTTTCGTCTTATGCCGGGAATGAAAGTGCGTGCAGAGATCAAGGTGGGAACGCGATCTGTTATTTCGTATTTTCTCTATCCCATAATACGGGTTTTCGATGAAGGTTTGCGGGAACCCTGATAAACAAGCATGGCTGGAACCGAGCCTCAGCCTCAACAAGAAATGAAAATTGGAACTTCGGGGAGTTACCCGTCTACGTTACGGTCGATTTTCGGATAAAAATAAAATTACAAGCTACCATGTTCAAGTATACATCTGGTTCCTGTCTGTATTATGTTATGCCGATATTTTTGCTGCTTCTTGGTTCTGGCTGTGGTTCCCTGACGGGAATACCAGGGCATGGAGGTGGAAAGCGTTTTGCCGTGGAACAGGAGCTCGTAGCAGCGGCAACACGCGCCACCATCAAGCAGATTGACCTGTCAGCGTTGAAAGGAAAGAGAGTGAATATTTTTGTCAACTCTATCGGCGACACCGGGGCAGGCAGTCTCCTTGGCGGGCGTTTTTCTCTCGTTTCACAGGTTCGGGGGGATTATATCCAGACTCCTTCGGTAACCGAAAAATCTCTTTATCCGCGTTATACTTCAACGTCATCAAGCTCATCAGGTACCAACACTTTTTCTGGAGGGGCAAATTCTTCATCATCTACACGGGGGACCACATCAACAGAAACCCTCCTTGGTTCTCCAGAGAAGAAGACAAGTCAGCAGAAAGGAAGTGGAGGGGAAATGCAGGTTGGCGTGGAATACAAGGGGTTGGGGGCCTATCAAAATTCTGATGAAATATCATCAGATGACCTGCAATATCTTTCCGGGCTGCTTGAAACCTATTTTTTTCTTCAGGGAGTTCATGTTGTCCCTCCTTCAGAAGCAGAAATAGACGTCTATATCACTGTTGATGTTTTCGGTACAGTGCGGACACGAGTGGAGTGGTTTCTTGCCAATAATGAAATCCTCAGGGCCAAAACAGCTCTTGAGATTATGGCCATAGAGCATGACAGCGGAAAGCTGGTAATGCCGCCTCAGTCTTCATCTATTGAGGCAGAATATAATGAGCAGTATATTCTTTGGGCAGGGCCTGTTATTATCACCAAATATCTGCATAAATCTGAGCCGTTACTCTCTGATTTTACAGAAAGTTCAGAGATTGCTGCTCCAGCTGGCGAATCATCGCAAGACACTGATATTCCCTATCCTTTCCGTTATCAGATCGAAAAATGGCAGAAAAAGGATGAATGATAGCTGTGGAGGGTAAAATCAGGCAAGGGTCATAAGTCCATCCTCAACTGTAGGATACGCCCTTACTTTCTGAAGATCTTTTTTCAGTTGAGAATCCGATGAGACCTCAAGTTGTTTACAATTCTCTGTTTTGGGAATAACACCAAAACGGCATAATATATCCTTGACCGAGGGGCGAAGACCACATAAGCCCAGATGCCGTACATGTTCCATCAGGGCAATTGACCCGATAACACCAATCATACTGGAGTTGATAACGTTGAATGCGGAAAAGTCGATAAATATATAGCTATCCAATCGATTCTCTTGTCGATCTGCGGCATCTATCAGAGTTTTTTTCAATTCCTCCAAACCTTCCTTGACCGTGGTTATTTCGGTTGCCCTGACAATGCAGAGTTTACCTTCTCTAACAGAAACTCTATTCATAATTTTCCAGATTTATTGAATTAAAGCGAAAATGATTATCGACTATAATGGATTCTATCACCTCCATTTCTGTTATTCAAATTTTCGACAGTTAAAAATATCCCTGTTAAAATATTTTTTGTAACTCCCTGAAAATTATAGTAAATATTTCCAGGGAAAACGATATGTTACTCTTTGGCAGACAGATAAACCGTGAAAAAAATATTTTTTCTCAGACATGGAGACACCGGGTTCTCCGGCAGGTTTCTGGGCGCAACAGATGTCTCTTTGACTTCTTTCGGGAGAAAGCAGATTGAAGAGTTAACATACAGGGCTTTTGTCCCCAGCACTGCTGCTGTCTATTGCAGCCCTCAAAAAAGATGCCTGGAAACTGCCCGCTTATCAGGTTTGAATAAATTTCAGATTCGGGAAGAGATTAAGGAAATTGATTTTGGTCTATGGGAGGGGAAAAGTTTTCAGGAAGTTGAACAGGAAACTCCAGAACTTGTCGCCCACTGGCTGAATGACAGACAAAATTTTTGTTTCCCCGACGGGGAAAGTATCCCTGACTTTCTGCACCGTGTACAAAAATTTTCCAGATTTTTATTCGCAACAGAACAGCAGGAAATAGTTGTGGTCAGCCATGGTGGTGTCATCCGCTGTTTGCTTTGCGATCTCTTAAAACTCTCCTTTGATAATTATTTATTATTTGCTATTAAGCCGGGAACGATTTCCACCGTTACGCTTTTTCCGGAAGGTGGTATCTTAACCGGACTTAATCTACGATAGTAAAAAACCGGTATGGGAAAAATTATTCTGATAACGGGCGGGGCCCGGAGCGGTAAGAGCAGATATGCGCTGGAACTTGCCGAGTCAATGGCGGAAAAACGACTTTTTGTTGCCACCTCTCCCAGGCTGGATCCGGAGATGGAAGAGCGGATTGACCGACATAAACTGGAGAGGGCAGGCCGAAACTGGGACAGTCTTGAAGAAGAACTGCATTTATCCTCCCTTTTTAATGAGCATCTTGAAAAATACGATGTTGTGTTGATTGACTGCCTGACTCTCTGGATTAACAATCTGCTTTATGCAGGAGAGCAAAACAATCAGAAAATTGACGATTGTTTCATCAGAGAGCGCATAATTTCCCTGATTAATGCAGCACGCAAAAGTTTAGTAACGACAATTCTGGTAACAAATGAAGTGGGACTGGGTATTGTTCCTGCAAATAAACTTGCCAGAAAATACAGGGATCTTGTTGGAATAGCAAACCAAACAATTGGACGCGTTGCCGATGACTTGATTATGGTCAGCTGCGGTGTCCCTTTGGTTATAAAATCATCAAACCTCTAATGCAGGATAGGATATGGGTCTGTTGGAACGAACGTTAAAAGAAATCTTCCCCCAAAGTACGAAAGCACGAGAATTGGCAAAAGAGCGTCTTGATAATCTGGCAATTCCTCACTGGGCTCTTGGTGATTTAATGGATCTGGCAATTGATATTGCAGGGATGACAGACAGTATACAGCCTGTAATCAGAAAAAAGGCAATTGTGATCATGGCTGGCGATCATGGTGTTACCGCAGAAGGGGTTTCCAGATACCCTAAAGAGGTGACACTACAGATGGTACATAATTTTGTTAATGGCAGGGCAGGAATCAATGCTCTCAGCAGGCAATCGGGAACGGAGGTTTTTGTTGTTGATATGGGAGTTGATGCCGATTTGAAAGAGCTGGCCGAGAGTGGACGGATTATCAACAAGAAGGTGGGGCTGGGTACAGACAATATTGCCAAAGGCCCGGCCATGAGCAAGGCTATGGCGATAAGGGCAATTGAATCCGGTATTGATATTGCGGCAGAGCTGGTCAGGGATTTTGATGTACTGGGTACAGGGGATATGGGAATAGGCAATACAACGCCTTCTGCCGCTATTGCCGCTGCCTGTACCGGGAAGCCGGTTGCGGAATTAACGGGGAGGGGAACCGGACTGAATGATGAACAGCTCGCCGCCAAGATTGTAACTATTCAAAAGGCCCTGGAGGTAAATAAACCCAACCCCAGGGATGGAATAGATATACTCGCTAAGGTTGGAGGCTTTGAAATTGGCGGACTTGCCGGATTGATCATAGGTGGTGCAGCGAAAAGAAAAATACTTGTTATCGATGGCTTTATTTCCACAGCGGCAGCAATGATTGCGGCAAAGATAGAGCCCTTTGTAAAGGATTATCTTGTTTTTTCTCACCGCTCTGTTGAACCTGGTCACGTGGCCATGCAGGAATTCCTGGGATGCAGGAAACCCTTGCTGGATCTGCATTTTCGCCTGGGAGAGGGGACTGGCAGTGCTGTCGCCATGAACCTTGTTGAAGGCGCCGTTGCTGTTCTTACAGAGATAGCCACCTTTGAAGAAGCAGCCGTTGCCCTGGCCGATAAATAGTCTCCAATGGCAATTTCAAAAATCAGGAAAATGGTTGCGGATTTTTGCACCGCGTTGCAGTTTTTGACCATTATTCCTGTTTCCTGGCGAGAAGGGAGTGATGGAGAGCGTTTCTCGTCAGCTGTTTCCTGTTTTCCTCTGGTTGGAGTGATCATTGGACTTGCAGCGATGGGCGTTGCTTATATTTGCAGTCTGGTTTTCCCTCACTCTGTTGTCGCGTTTTTGTCAGTTGTCTGTCTGGCCTTTCTAACCGGAGCTCTCCATCTGGACGGCCTTGCCGATAGTAGCGATGGTTTGTTAAGTTTTCGTCCCCGGGAGCAAAGTCTTGAAATTATGAAAGATAGCCGGATCGGAGCAATGGGTGTTGTCAGTCTTTTGCTGGTGATTCTTGGTAAATACTCCGCTCTGGTCAGTCTTGACATCCATTCTCTTTTGGTTGCGCTCCTGTTTTCCCCGTTTGCCGGACGTTGTGCAATTGTTGTGACTATGGCAGCTGTCCCTTACGCGAGGAAGAATGGAGGTCTTGGCTCTTTTTTTTACACCAGAGAAATGAAGACGCACAGCCGGATCTGGCTGGGTGCCTTTTCTGCTGCGGCTTTGCTGTTTTTTGGCCTCCGCGCGATTGCGGTACTCCTTGTTTTTTTGTTGTCCGTTTATTTTTTTAACCTCTTTTGCATAAGGCGGATAGGGGGCGTTACCGGAGACACCCTGGGAGCGCAGAGTGAACTTGCCGAACTGGTTATGATGCTCACTATAACAGCTTTAGAGTCGTGAGAAAACGCGCGAGAAAAGGAGTTTATGAAAGAATTTGAACATGGTGGCAATATACATAAGGCATTACGGATTTCAGGTGCCGATTCGTCCTTTCTTGATTTTAGCGCAAATATCAATCCACTTGGGCCGCCTCCGTGGCTGCGACCTCTGATCAGCAGTGAAATTTCAAATTTGATTCATTATCCCGACCCCGAATATCCCGGCCTTGTTGCTGCGATAGCTGATTTTACGGGTGTTTCTCCCGATATGATTCTGGTCGGTAATGGCACCACAGAATTGCTTTTTGCCATTTTAAAAGATATTACCTCCTCCCGTGTTGTTATCCCGGTTCCCTCTTATGTCGATTATACGCGGGCTGCTGAACTCGCAGAGAAAAAAGCCGTGTATCTTGAGTTAAAGGAGGAAGAGGATTTCAGCATAAACTGGGAACTTTTGCAGGCGGTGATTCAGCCTGGAGACATTCTTGTTATCGGAAACCCTAATAACCCCACGGGGATACGCGTTGATAAAAAAGCTCTCCTGCAATTTGCTGACATCAACAGAGACTGCGCCCTTCTTGTTGATGAGGCCTTTATTGATTTTTCTGGCTATGCCGACAGCTGTCGTGGTGAACGGGAAAACATCATTACCTTACGCTCCATGACAAAATTTTACGGGGTGCCGGGGTTGCGCCTTGGCTATGCCATATTGTCCGCAGAACGTGCTGCTTCCGTACGCCAGAATCTCCCTCCATGGTCGGTAAATACCCTTGCTGCGGCTTTTGGGGAGAAGGCCTTGCGGGATAAGGATTATCAGCTTAAAAGCCGGAAGGAATGCCGAATGTTAAATAAAGCTCTTCGGGCCGAATTAGCGCAGATTTCAGCAATAAAACTGTATCCCTCCCAGGCAAATTATCTCTTCATAAAACTGTTTGGACACAAGGCTTGCGAACTTGCCCGGTTTTGTTTCAAAAATGGGATACTGATTCGGGAGTGTGATAACTATAAAGGACTGAAAGACGCGGAACAATTTATCCGCATTGCGGTTAAGGGCAGAGAGGAAAACCAGAAAATTGTTTTCCTGTTCAAAAGGTTTTTTGGCCTCGTTTCGTCAGCAGCAAAAAGTCCCAGTAAAGGGAAAAAAAGAAAAAAATGTCCCATCATGTTTCAGGGCACCTGTTCTGATGCCGGGAAATCAATTTTAACTGCTGCCCTATGTCGGGTTTTAGCCAGGGATGGTCTGTCTGTTGCCCCATTCAAGGCGCAAAATATGTCGCTCAACTCATTTGTTACCATGCAGGGGGAAGAGATGGGGCGTGCCCAGGTAGTCCAGGCCCAGGCATCTTTCAAGGCTCCAGACTGCCGGATGAACCCTGTTTTGCTCAAGCCAAATTCAGATACAGGAAGTCAGGTTATTGTTCAGGGCAAACCTGTTGGTAACATGTCTGTATTCAAGTACAACGACTATAAACGGGGGATATGGAATATTGTTTGTGGGTGTTATGATGAGTTGGCAGCAGAAAATGACGTTGTGATTCTGGAGGGAGCCGGTTCCCCCGGAGAGGTAAACCTGAAAAAGGATGATATCGTCAATATGCGGATGGCTGCCTATGCAAATGCCTCGGTTTTACTGGTTGGAGATATAGACAGGGGAGGGGTATATTCTTCTTTTGTCGGTATAATGGAGGTACTTGAAGAATGGGAAAGACAGCTCGTTGCGGGCTTTGTGGTCAATAAATTCAGGGGGCATCAATCCCTCCTGCAAACTGCTCATGATTATGTAAAGGCGCATACTGGTAAAAACGTGATTGGGGTGCTTCCTTTTATTCCTGATCTTGGTTTGCCGGAAGAGGATTCGGTAGCATTCAGGAAAGGAATCTTCAATAAGCAGGCGGTAGAGACCGGGGTGACTATAGCTGTCCTTTGCACTCCCCATATCTCAAATTTTACAGATGTTGAGCCTTTTCTTGGTGAACCGGACATTACCCTGGTTATTGCAGAGAATCCCGATACGCTGGATGGGTGTCATGCGGTCATTCTCCCCGGTTCAAAAAATGTTATTGCTGATCTTAAGTTCATAAAGGAGGCTGGCTTTGACAGAAAGCTTGCCGAATTACATCAGAAAGGTTGCGAGATTGTCGGAATTTGCGGTGGTTATCAGATGCTTGGTGAAATAGTTGCTGACCCTTACGCTATAGAGTCTTCCCGTGGAACTGTTACTGGTCTTGGCTTTATGAATATAAAGACTGTAATAGAAAGGGAAAAAAAGCTGGTTCGCAAAAAAGGACATCATCTGCCCTCCGGCATTGAGGTTTTGGGGTATGAAATTCATCATGGCCTGACCTCGGGTTCGTCTATGCCGCTGTTACAATTTGCAGATAACTCCATGTGCGGCTCCAGTACCGACAATGGGCAGGTCTGGGGTGCTTATCTGCACGGTATATTTGACAGTGACTCTTTCAGACGTTGGTTTATTGACGGCTTGAGAAGCAAGGCTGGTCTTGAACCAAAAGGGAAGATTGTTGCCAGGTATGATATCGAAAAATCACTTGATCGACTCGCGGATTATTTTTGTGACAACATGGATATGAAGTCATTATACAAACTGCTGAATATGTAGATTATGATTTTTTATATCTATCTTTTTATGGCTCTTATACTTGATGCATTTCTGGGCGATCCGCGCTGCTATCCTCATCCCATACGTCTTGTTGGGAAGTTGTGCATTGTAAGCGAGAGAATTAATAGACGCCTCTTTAACAATCAGAAAGCAGCGGGGTTTGCCTCTGTCGTTATGGTGATATCGCTAACTCTTGGTTTTCTTGTGGTTTTGCTTTCGTTTCTGCATGTAATTTCTCGTGCAGCGGAGACAGTTGCTGCTATTTTTATTTTATATACCGCCGTGGCCGCCAGAGATCTGCTGGTTCACAGCAAAAATGTGTATGATGCCCTTATTCACTCTACGCTGGAAGAGAGCCGGAAAAAGGTTGCCATGATGGTGGGGCGCGACACCACCTCCCTGGATAGGCAGGGAATTGCGCGAGCCTGTATTGAGAGTGTGGCTGAGAATATGGCGGATGGGATAACGGCACCAGTTTTCTGGGCTGTTCTGTTCAGCCTTTTTACCAATGCGAGTAACGAGAACTTTCTCTCTCCTGTTTCCTGGGCTTGTCTTGGCGTGTATTTTTATAAGGCTGTCAATACAATGGACTCCATGTTTGGTTATAAAAACGAGACATATCTTGCATTTGGCCGATACGCGGCCAAGCTGGATGATCTCGTGAATTTTTTACCGGCCAGATTAAGCGGCTGCTCCTTGATTATTTCGGCCTTTATCCTCAGGTATGATGGGCAAAGAGCATGGACCACTTTCTATAAAGACCGGTTACGTCATTCAAGCCCCAATGCAGGACATCCAGAAGCAGCTGTAGCCGGGGCCTTAGGGATACAGCTGGGAGGAGCTTCTGTATATTTTGGTGAAATTATCAAAAAACCTGTTATTGGAGAAGCTGTAAATCAAATCACTCCCGAGTGCATATTGAAAACAAATCAGCTTGCTATTGCAGGCGCAATAGTATTCACTGTTTGTATTTGTTTATTTCGTGAATTTTTAAAAAGCTAACCAGCATGGCTGGAGCAAATGCCTCAGCCGCGACGACCAATGAAAATCTCAGCTTCAGGTTCCGTACCCTCAGTGATGACTTTCATATAAATTATTGAACAGGAGGTGAAAATGGAAAGGACTCTGGCAATTATAAAACCCGACGCTTTTTCCAGGCGTGACAGCGGCAAAATTATTAACAGGATATACGAAGAAGGATTCACTATCGTCGGCTTGAAGAAAATATACCTTAGCAAGGTTGAAGCAGAAGAATTTTACAATGTTCATAAAGGCAAGCCTTTTTTTGATGGTCTCACCGATTTTATGTCCAGCGGACCTTGTATTGTTATGGTTCTTGAGGCGGAAAACGCCATCAGGAAGTGGAGGGCATTGATGGGAGCAACAAATCCGATGGATGCCGCAGAAGGAACCTTGCGAAGGGAATTTGGTAAAAGTCTTGGCCGTAATGCCACCCATGGTTCCGATGCCCCGGAAACAGCTGCCTTTGAGATCAGCTGTTTTTTTTCCAGGGTGGAGCTGCTATAAAGATGTGAAAATTGCCCGTATCCAGGAGCAGACAATGGTACGGACGAGACGCCTCTATAAATCAACCATGATGCCCATGAGAATTACAGTCACAATTCCCATGGGTATGGTTACTATTATTTTTGGGCAGGCTTGGAAAATCACTGATGAATGTATTTTCCGGCATTTTCTTTTTGCTAAAGAGATTTCTTATTCCGGCATAAACAGGTTTTATTGAAATCAGACAAAGCACCAGGGCGGAAACCAGCTTCACCCAGAAGGGCAGAAGTCCTGTTGCACTGCCCACTACTGCCTGGGGTGAGATAGTAAACTGCTGATAAAAAAAATCGGTTAACAACCCAAAAACTACAGCACAAAAGGCAATAGCCGCCAGGTACAGAAAGGTGCTTCTCTTGCCGAGAATGCCAAAGAGTACAGAAAGAGAAGTAATATTGGTGGCTGGGCCAACCAGCAAAAATACCAGCGCAGCCCCGGGACTGACACCTTTTAGAACCAATGCTGCCGCAACCGGAGTGGATGCCGTCGCGCAAATATAGAGAGGTATGCCAACAACCAGCATTACCAGCATGGAAGAAATACCGCCGCCAAGGAATTCAGCCATAAAGCTGTCAGGCACCATAATTGTAATTATGGCCGCGATAATCAGCCCGACAAAAAACCAGTTTGCAATTCCAGCCCAGACACTGCCAAAGGCAAAGCCCAGACCAGCAACCATTTTCTCTATAAAAGTATGATGATGTTTATGCTCCTCTTCAGGGCAGTCAATTCCATCACAACAACCATCAACCAGACAGGTGTTGTCAACGACAACCTCGCGATTGGTCTTGTCCCAGAAAAACAGATTTTCACTGATTCCGGCAACCATCGCTGTACAAAGAGCCGCCACAGGACGAATAATCGTCATAAAGGGATCAAGCAATGCCCAGCTAACAGAAATAGAATCAATTCCTGACTCAGGCGTTGCCACCAGAAATGCAGCGGTTGCGCCTTTGTTTGCACCTTGTTTTCTTAGCGATGCTGCCGCCGGCAACACACCACAGCTTCACAAGGGAAGAGGGACACCCAGGAAGGAAGCCTTGGCTACGGAAGAAAAGCGGCCCCGCCCCAGATGACGAAGAATCGTATTGGCATTTAATGTTACCTTCAATACACCCGCAACAATGATTCCTACGATGATGTAAAATGAGGAATCAAGCAGAATATGCCAGACCTCATTTAAAAACTGGATAATGATGTTCATAATCTCTTTTCCTTGATTGGTTCATATTTATGAAACTGTTGACAGGCTGTAACAAGAAATTTTTTCATCTGTTCGTCTACAATTCGATAATACAACACTGTTTTTTCCCTGCGGTTTTCAACAATCTTCAGCTGGCGCAAATTTCGCAGCTGGTGGCTTACTGCCGATTGACTACTTCCGAGAAATGCAGCCAGATCGCAAACACACATCTCCTGATGTAAAAGTGCATGCAGCATTCGCAGCCGTACCGGATCCGCAAGAATTTTGCAAAGCATCACCAGCCGTTGAATGCCTTTATCCTGCAAATCCTGCTTTACCGCCTTTTCCACCAGATGCTTATGAATTATTCGTATTTCGCAACTATCTCTTTCCATTAAATTCTCCTTCATTATATGAACATATATTCATATAATGAAAAAATAAAAAATCAAGGCAAAAAAGCGAATTATTTTTGCCTTGTCAAATCTTTTCAGCGCACTCTTTTACTTCACAGGTTATTTGTCCTCTATGTAGTAAAATCTGGATATCATCACCGGGAGTAACATGGGCGCTGTCGGTAATAATTTTTTCTGCCTTTCCTCCAGCTGTAATTTTTTTGGCAATTGAGTACCCTCGCTCCAGGGTGGCAAGAGGGCTGACACTGTGCAGGATTGCTGCATTGCTTTGAAAGGCCGTCTCTTTTTGGTCTACAATTCGGCTGATAAAAATTTGGAGCATTTTTTTCAGATGGGCGAGATGCCGCTGCTGGTCATTGATCTTGCGCTGAGGGGACAGGGAGTAAAAAATATCGGTTGCCCTGGATAGGCGCTGCTTTCGGGAAATGATATGTCTTTCAATACCTCCAAATAACGAAGATTCAGCCAGAGAAAGACGAAACTCTGTTTCCTTCAACACGGTATTAACCTTGCCAAGAAGTCTGATATTATGAGTCAGTTTCTGTTCTGAAAATCTTGTAATATTTTTTATAATTAACTCCAGCTTTCGGGATAATTCATCAATTCGTTGTCTGAGAAAAACTGTATCAGGTAAAAGCTCTTCGGCAGCAGCAGTCGGCGTAGGGCTGCGATGATCTGCACAGAAATCGGCAATTGTAAAATCAATCTCGTGACCAACAGCACTCACTACCGGGATTTTGGATGCATAGACAGCCTCGGCAACTGCAACTTCATTAAATGCCCAGAGGTCTTCAATGGAACCTCCCCCCCTGCAGAGGAGGATAAGGTCATGCACGTTTTGGCGATTGAGGGTGTTTAGCGCGTGAGCAATTTCTCCTGCGGCCAAATTCCCCTGCACTCGAACAGGGAAAATCTGGATGGTAACAGCGGCTTGCCGGTTGCGGACTATCTTTAAAAAATCCTGGATAGCCGCTCCGGTTGGCGAGGTAATAACAGCAATTTTTTTTGGGAAAAAGGGAAGATTCTTTTTTATCTCTGAATCAAAGTATCCCTTTGCATGGAGTTCTTTTTTCAGATCTTCAAATTTTTGCTGCAGCTGTCCCTTGCCTTCGGGTTCGATACTGTCAAGTATAAGCTGATAGTCTCCACGAGGCTCATATACGGTCACCCTTCCAAAACAGATAACCTGCTGTCCATCCCTTAAATCAGTAGTAATAAAACGTTTTTGCTGTTTGAAAAGAACGGCTCTGATCTGGGAGTTATTGTCTTTCAGCGTAAAGTATGAGTGCCCTGAAGAGGGTGTTCTCATATTCGATATCTCTCCTCGCACCTTGACAAAACGGTATCTCCCTTCAAGCGTTGTTTTGATATTTTTGGTGAGCTGAGAGACTGTTAGTATTGTCTGTTGGCTTAAAGAGTGCATTTTTATCTGAAAAATCGTAAAGTTTTTTTTGAGTTTATCCATTACAAATGGACAGTAAGGTTGCATTCGATTATAGTTCCTGTTCCGAAAAAACGCTTACGAAAAGAGTATAAAATTTTACTGGAGGTATTCGCATGTCAATTGAGAGTGCGTACAACAAAAAGCTACGGCCCGAATCTACAATGGATAAAGTTGAAGGGATTCTGGAGCATTTAAACCTGCCGCCTGGTGCTATTGAATTTGTTCGAAGAAATCAGAAAATTCTTCAGGTTGTCATCGTACTGGTAATTATCTTTGTTGTAGCCGGTTCTTTATACAAAAGCTACCGTGAAAAGAAGATTGAAGAAGCTGCTACCCAGCTCTCTCTTGCCATTAACAGCGATGAGGGCAGTAAAAAAATGGCCCTGGAACATGTTGTCCAAAAGTATTCATCTACAGGTTCTGCTCTGTGGGCAGAGATTGAGCTTGGACATTTGGCGGCCAGATCCGGGAGCTATGACCAGGCAATCATTCACTACAATACCGTCCTTGAGGATATTGATGAGAAAAATCCTCTTTTTGCCCTGCTGGTCTATGGCAAAGCTCAAACCTTTGAAGCTGCGGGAAAGTATACCGAGGCCGAGGCACAGTATGATCTTTTAAAGGATATTACAGGGTATGCCCATCTTGCCTATATAGGCAAGGGACGCATTAAAGAGGTGCAGGGGGATACAAACAAGGCAATTGCCATTTACAATAACTACCTCCTCACCCTGGGAGATGAGCCGCAATACGCTCAGCAAAAGGCAGAGATGAATGCCAGGATAGCCAGATTAAAAGCATTGCAGTAAGGAATTAAGGAATTTTGTTATGCCAGGTTTTGAAATATTCGGTGATGAGGAAAAGAAGCAGGTTCTTGAGGTTCTTGATAGCGGAGTTCTGTTCAGATACGAATTTCATGAGCAGCGTAAGGATGTATTCAAGGTAAAAGAATTTGAAGAAAAATTTGCAGCCTACTGCAACTCCAGCTACGGACAGGCCGTCACGTCAGGAAGTGCAGCGCTGAAAGTTGCACTTATGGGGCTTGGTGTTGGGCCGGGAGACGAGGTTATTACCCAGGGATTTACCTTTGTCGCAACCTGGGAAGCTATTCTTGAAGTTGGTGCGATTCCTGTTTTTGCAGAAATTGACGATACCTTGAATATGGATCCCGCTGATCTCAAAAAGAAGATCACCGATAAGACAAAATGCATTATCCCTGTCCATATGATGGGTGCACCTGCCCGTATTGAGGAAATAGTTGCCATCGCCAGGGAGAAAAATATTCCGGTTCTTGAAGATACAGCACAGGCAGCTGGTGCGAGGATAGGCGGTAAACATCTCGGCAGCTTTGGCAGCTGTGGAACCTTCTCGTTTGATTCTGTAAAAACGATGACCACAGGGGAGGGCGGTATGATTATCACCGCTGATGAAAAGCTGTGGCAGAATATGTCCGAATATCATGACCATGGGCATGACCACGCTGTAAACCCAGGTGGCCGAGGCGGAGAAGGGCGGCGCTTTATCGGTTTTAATTACAGAATGATGGAGATTCAGGGGGCAATAGGGCTTGCGCAACTTGCAAAGCTGGACTCTATGGTTGCAGCGCAACAGAAGCACAAGGCTCGTTTGAAAGAGGCTGCATCTGCAATTCCAGGTGTTGGCTTTAGAAAAATCCTTGATGAAAAAGGTGATTCCGCAACATTTTTTTCATTTATTCTCCAGGATAAAGCCCATTGTAAACGGGTTAACGATTCTCTGAAGGCAGATGGCTTTGGAGCAATTAATTTCAGCGAAAACAGCTGGCATTTCTACCCTCAATGGGAACATTTGCTGGCCGGAAAAACCCTTACCGCAAATGGCTATCCTTTTAAAGACGCCCATGGGAAAAAACGTATTATTTACGATCGGGAACTTTTGCCAAATTCCTGTGCCCTTCTTGAAAGGACACTTGTCTACCCCGTTGGCGTTGTGATGGATGAAGAGAAATTGACACATATGGAAGCTGCGCTTGCCAAAGCGGCTGCCAGTTGACATAGGAAGCTCATAGAGCTTTACCGTTAACAGCATGATTTTGCTAAAAATATTGGATTTTTGGCAGTCTTGGTCATGCAAGCAGTTACAAGGAATATAGTTATGAAAATTGCAATTGCGGAACCGCTGGTCGTTGAAAGGAATACCCTGGACAGCATCATCAAGAATGCGTTAGGAGATTCGATGGATGATGTTGTCATCGAGCATTTTACCGAGCGTACCACAGATGAGGCAGAGCTTATCGCCCGCAGCAAAGATGCGGAAATTGTTGTAATTGGCAATGTACCCTTTGGTAAAAATATACTGGAAAAATGCCCGAAACTGAAGCTGCTGGCCATTGCCTTTACTGGTTATGATCATGTCGATGTCGAGTATTGTCGCGCAAACAACATTGTTGTTACCAATTGTTCCGGTTATGCAACAACAGCTACTGCGGAATTGGCAATCGGACTTCTGCTTGCCGTGTACAGACGCATCGTTTCCTGTGATGCCGCCACTCGCAGCGGCGGTACAAAGCAGGGAAATACTGGTTTTGAGCTGGAAGGCAAGACCATGGGTATCATCGGCACAGGAGCTATTGGCACCCGAACAGCAGAACTGGCAAAGGCTTTTGGCATGAACGTTGTTGCCTATAGCAGGACAAAGCGTGATAACGGTTTGCAGTATTTGGAGTTTGATGAAGTGTTGCGGAAGTCTGATATCATATCCTTACACGTACCAGTAACAAAAGAGACAAAAGGAATGATTGGTGCCCGGGAGTTTACGTTAATGAAGGAAACTGCAGTGTTAATTAATGTTGCCAGAGGGCCGATAGTAGATACAACTGCACTGGTAGATGCATTAAACACCGGGCAGATTGCCGGATGTGGTATTGATGTCTATGATATGGAGCCGCCCATTCCCAAAGACTACCCTCTTCTGAATGCAAAAAATACAGTCCTTGCTCCCCATGTTGCCTACGCCACCGATGAATCAATGATTAAAAGAGCACAAATAGAGTTTGCCAATATCAAGTCATTTCTTGATGGGAATCCCCAGAATGTTATTTAATTGAGGCTTGCAGCAAACAGCCTGTATGTGATTTTTACATACGGGCTGTTTGGCTTTTTGTGGGGGGCACGACGGTCTTCTTGAGAGCATACTGCATGTTATTTGTAGAACTTATGAGAACCGTACTGGTCTATATAGGTAAATTCCGAGGCCCAGTATGGCGGTTTTATCGAATCAAGATGATAATGAGTCGCACCATCGGTGAAGTCTTCATTTTTTAATGCGAGATAGACGGATTCCAGACACTCAAGGAAGGCCTTTGGGTTCTCGGGTAGATAGGAATCTTTCTGAAAGGTCCAGCTAAACTGGTATGGATCCTGAACAATATCCTTAACAGGACGGTGCTGCTGACTAGCCCTGTTAAGGGTGACAAGGGCAACAGCCATCTGTCCTACCTCCGGCTCAGAGCGTGCCTCATGATAAACGTTGAGAGTGAGCCAGAGCAAACCTTCAAGCAATGTCATGGTAACTACTCCTCCTTCCTGCAAGATTACAAACCATTTTTTATTAAGAATAAATACTGTCTAAAACACCAGAGACCAGAGTAACATACTTCTGAACTTTATCGCATGCAGATTCAACACGCTATATTTTTTTTCAGCGTCGCTCTACGAGTTTTTTCAGTAAAAAAGCAGTAAAATCCTCACCAAGATTAACATGAAGCTTTACAATATGCGGCGAAAAAGGAATTGTGTCTACGAGTTTTACCGCATCTTTTTCCGTCGTTATTACTCCGTCGGCTCCGGTTGACTTTATGGCTTTTTCAATCTTTTCATACACTGTTCTGTCGTATGGTATATGATCTCTGAACGCAATAAATTCAGAGATGTTAAATTCATTGTCTCGCAGGGTTTTTGCAAATCGCTCTGGAGATGCTATTCCACAAAAGGCTACGTATTTCTCTGCCTTATGGGTAAGGGGGGTTCCCGTTTTCCAATCGTAAATTGTGGGAGTCGCGTTGTGGGAGAAATAAATATTCTTGCCCGGGAATTTTTCACTCAGCAGCTCCTTGAAATTTTCTGCTCGTGTTTCATTGGCCTTATCTTTCCCGGTGAGCAGGAAACAACTGGCCCGGTGTAATGCAGATACTGGTTCCCGCAAAGGCCCACCAGGGAAAATCCTGCTGTTTCCAGCAAGATCAGTTGCGTTAAAGAGGATTATGTCTATATCTCTTTGCACCGCTATGTGTTGAAATCCGTCATCAAGGACAAGGCAGTCGCATCCAAGTTCTGCGATGGCATAGTTGCAGGGATGTGCCCGTTTTTTTCCAGTAATAACAGGGATGCCGGGGAGTTTGCTTGCCAGTAGATATGGTTCGTCTCCAGCGGCTTTTGGAGGGAGCAGTACCTTATCGAAATTGCTGACAATATTAACAGCGTCCTTCGCCTTTCCTCCATAACCACGGCTGACTATTCCGGGTTTATAACCATGATTTTTTAAAAGTTGTGCTATCTGCATTACAGTCGGCGTTTTTCCTGTGCCTCCTAAAACCAGATTCCCAACGGATATAACAGGGACAGGGAAATTGTAAGAGCGAAAGATTCCCTTTTTATACAACTGTTCCCGCAATTTCATTACAAGTCCATAGAGGGGGCTAAAGGGACGTCCCCAAAAAAAGAGGGCGTTTGTGGCAGAATTCATGGCATCCTTATTGAAAATAATTATACTGTGCTTAAGTTGTTTTGATTTTGCAAAACAACGCATAAAAGACTAATATCAATTCTTCGTATTATAAACTCACACTTTATAACGGTTTTATGGCTGGAAAGAGTGAGTTTAACTTAAAATCAAACAGGAGGGAAGTTATGAAGTTACAACTTGGGGGGAAACTGCTCTCGGCTGCGGCATGTTTTATGTTTGCTATTGCTGCATCTGCGTCAATAAGCGCTGCTGAAGATACTATTAAATTTGGTGTTGCTGGGGCTCACAGCGGTGACCTGGCCTCTTATGGACTACCGACTGTTAACGCTGCCAAGGTCGTTATTGACAAAATTAATAAGGACGGCGGCATTAATGGTAAAAAGGTAGAGCTATTGGTAGAAGATGATGTTTGCAAGCCGGAAGTGGCGACAAACACAGCGACCAAGCTTGTTTCCAATGGTGTTGATGTCGTTCTTGGTCATATTTGTTCCGGTGCAACAGTTGCTGCAATGCCAATCTATAAGGCATCCGGTGTTCTTGTTATGTCCCCGTCCGCTACCAATGATGCCCTGACCCTTAGTGGAGAAAACCCAAATTTCTTCAGAACTATTGCCCCTAATGCTGCCCAGGGTCCTGCAATGGCAAAATTTGCAATTGACAAACTTGGCGCAAAGAAAATTGCCGTCGTTCATGATAAGGCTGACTACGGGAAACCTCTTGCTGAAGGAGCCAAAAAATATATTGACGACTCTGATAAAGCAGATGTTGTCCTGTTTGAGGGTATTACTCCCGGTGCGGTTGATTACTCTGCAATCGTGCAAAAAATCAAAAGATCCCGGGCAGATGTAGTCGTTTTTGGCGGATACCATCCAGAGGCTTCTAAAATCGTATCTATGATGAGAAAGAAACGTCTCAAGACCAAATTCGTTTCTGATGATGGTGTAAAGGACGATACCTTTATCAAGGTTGCCGGTAAAAATGCAGAAGGCGTTTATGCTGCAGGTCCAAAGGATAACTCCAAAAACAAGCTGGCCATGGCAGCTAGAGAGGAGCATAAGGCAAAGTTTGGTACAGATGCGGGAGCCTTTTATGATAATGCCCATGCTGCTGCTACTGCAATGCTGAATGCAATAAAAAAGGCTGGCTCCACTGATCTTGAAGCCTTAAGAAAGGCTTTGCAGTCTGAAAAGGTAGATACAACAATTGGCACGATCTCCTTTGATGAGTATGGGGATGCCATTGGTGCCGGATATTCAATGTATGTGGTTAAAGACGGTCAATATGTAGTTGCTGAATAAAAAGACTGAAAAGGTCATAGGCTAAACAGCTTAATTTTATTGGGCTTTTTGCCGTTGTAAGCGGCTATTTTACTTTTTATACCTGAAGTAAAAACTCGACTTGATATGAGTCTGGGTTTTTGCTTCAGTATTTTTTTGTGTTTATGGATTATTTTATAGAACTTCTATTTAGTGGCTTAACAAGAGGGGCTATTTATGCCCTTATCGC
>PDWJ01003016.1_pt1 | contig 22720 bp, 16 predicted proteins | sample 1430881 | NCBI WGS metagenome assembly PDWJ01 (sample SAMN01162460, study PRJNA174530) | Oral metagenome, whole genome shotgun sequencing project. | biome: Marine environment; feature: Marine mammal; material: Swab sample of the gingival sulcus; isolation source: swab sample of gingival sulcus... | reverse complement strand
TCCGGTGACCGCCAACGCTACAAAAGAATGTCCGGCGGCGTCCTACTCTCCCACGCGGTCCCCCGCGCAGTACCATCGGCGCTGACAGGCTTAGCTTCCGGGTTCGGAATGGAGCCGGGCGTTTCCCTGTCGCTATGACCGCCGTAACTCTATGGAGATATCGTGGCTTACGGTGCCCGTACCTCGGGAACCAAACAGTGGACGCGAGCAACATGCGAAGTGTTGTGTCAAGTTATTGGCTTATTAGTACCGGTCAGCTTCATGCGTCGTTAGTTCGCACTTCCACATCCGGCCTATCAACCCAGTAGTCTAGCTGGGAGCCTCTCGGGTAAAACCCATGGAAACCTCATCTTGAAGCAGGCTTCCCGCTTAGATGCTTTCAGCGGTTATCCCTCCCGAACGTAGCTAACCAGCGGTGCTCCTGGCGGAACAACTGGCACACCACGACGTTCTAAACCCAGCTCGCGTGCCGCTTTAATGGGCGAACAGCCCAACCCTTGGGACCGACTCCAGCCCCAGGATGCGACGAGCCGACATCGAGGTGCCAAACCTTGCCGTCGATATGGACTCTTGGGCAAGATAAGCCTGTTATCCCCGGGGTACCTTTTATCCGTTGAGCGACCACGTTTCCACGAACCATGGCCGGGTCACTAGTTCCGACTTTCGTCCCTGCTCGACTTGTCAGTCTCGCAGTCAAGCTCCCTTGTGCACTTACACTCAACACCTGATTGCCAACCAGGATGAGGGAACCTTTGAGCGCCTCCGTTACCTTTTGGGAGGCAACCGCCCCAGTTAAACTACCCATCAGGCACTGTCCCTGATCCGGATTACGGACCGAAGTTAGGCCTCCAGTATGACCAGAGTGGTATTTCAACGATGACTCCACACTCACTGGCGTGAATGTTTCACAGTCTCCCACCTATCCTACACAAGCCATGCCGAAGACCAATACCAAACTGTAGTGAAGGTCCCGGGGTCTTTCCGTCCGTTACGCCATTCGTGCAGGTCGGAACTTACCCGACAAGGAATTTCGCTACCTTAGGATGGTTATAGTTACCACCGCCGTTTACTGGCGCTTAAGTTCTGAGCTTCGCCTTTCGACTAACCCGTCCCCTTAACGTTCCAGCACCGGGCAGGCGTCAGTCCGTATACATCGTCTTACGACTTCGCACGGACCTGTGTTTTTAGTAAACAGTCGCTTCTCCCTGGTCTCTGCGGCCCTCTGGGCTTCCTCAGCAAGTGAGTACACCCTTCAGGCCCCCCTTCTCCCGAAGTTACGGGGGCATTTTGCCGAGTTCCTTAACCACGATTCTCTCGATCGCCTTGGTATTCTCTACCTGACCACCTGAGTCGGTTTAGGGTACGGGCGGCTGAAACCTCGCGTCGAAGCTTTTCTCGGCAGCATGGGATCACCCTCTTCCAGCTATTGCTGTCACCATCAGGTCTCAGGCTTCATGAAGTGCGGATTTGCCTACACTTCGCCCTACACCCTTGGACGTGGACTACCATCGCGCACGCGGTGGCTACCCTTCTGCGTCACTCCTGTTAATACGCTTGCCTACTAATGAATCGGGTCGTGCGCTCCACGAACTACACCGCACAAGGCGGCGACGTCGCTTCGGGCACTTAGCTTCCTCACATTCGGCATGGACGGTTTTTCGCCGGTACGGGAATATCAACCCGTTGTCCATCGACTACGCCTGTCGGCCTCGCCTTAGGTCCCGACTTACCCAGGGCGGATTAACCTGGCCCTGGAACCCTTGGTCATTCGGCGGACGGGTTTCTCACCCGTCTTTCGCTACTCATGCCTGCATTCTCACTCGTGTGGCGTCCACAGCTGGGTTACCCCGCTGCTTCGCTCGCCACACGACGCTCGGCGCGGAATCACTTGACCAGTGAGCTATTACGCACTCTTTCAAGGGTGGCTGCTTCTAAGCCAACCTCCTGGTTGTCTGGGCAACTCCACATCCTTTTCCACTTAGCACACGCTTAGGGGCCTTAGCCGGTGATCTGGGCTGTTTCCCTTTCGACTACGAAGCTTATCCCCCGCAGTCTCACTGCCATGCTCTCACTTACCGGCATTCGGAGTTTAGTTGACGTCAGTAACCTTGTGGGGCCCATTGGCCATCCAGTAGCTCTACCTCCGGTAAGAAACACATGACGCTGCACCTAAATGCATTTCGGGGAGAACCAGCTATCACGAAGTTTGATTGGCCTTTCACCCCTATCCACAGCTCATCCCCCAGGTTTTCAACCCTGGTGGGTTCGGTCCTCCACGCGGTCTTACCCGCGCTTCAACCTGGCCATGGATAGATCACTTCGCTTCGGGTCTAGGTCACGCGACTTGTTCGCCCTGTTCAGACTCGCTTTCGCTATGGCTGCCCCTCTCGGGTTAACCTCGCCACGTAACGCTAACTCGCAGGCTCATTCTTCAAAAGGCACGCTGTCACCCCTTAAGGCTTCAACGGCTTGTAAGCACACGGTTTCAGGTACTATTTCACTCCCCTCCCGGGGTACTTTTCACCTTTCCCTCACGGTACTGGTCCGCTATCGGTCACTAGGTAGTATTTAGGCTTAGAGGGTGGTCCCTCCAGATTCGTACGGGATCCGCTTTCGCTCGCCACTACTCACGGAATCGTGGTTACTTTCTCTTCCTGTGGGTACTGAGATGTTTCACTTCCCCACGTTCCCTCCACATGCCCTATGTGTTCAGGCATGGGTGACTGGACATGACTCCAGCCGGGTTTCCCCATTCGGAAATCCTCGGATCGCAGTTCGGTTGCCAACTCCCCGAGGCTTATCGCAGGCTCCTACGTCCTTCTTCGGCTCCTAGTGCCAAGGCATTCACCCTGTGCTCTTAAAAACTTGACCACAAAGATCTAAATAAGATGCTCGCGTCCACTGTTCAGTTCTCAAGTTACGGACGATCCCCGTTTCTGTCGCCAACGCCTGCACCAAAGGGTGTGGTTCGTTGAGAAGCGGGTCCGCTGGTTGCAGAAGGCCGACTGTGCAGCCGTTCCTCCAGGACCCAACAGCGTGCCAAGGGACGCTCGGATACGTTCGACGACTTTCCACAACTGTCTATGCAGCAGTACTGACGCCGTTCGTATGGCCGAATTTCCGGTTCTGACAATGTTTCACCCGTGAGCACCATGTGAAACTCGGACGGTTCCAGACATGGCAATGGGCAACTTGCAAAAAGTTGCCTTGTGCTCCTTAGAAAGGAGGTGATCCAGCCGCACCTTCCGGTACGGCTACCTTGTTACGACTTCGTCCCAATCGCCAGTCCCACCTTCGACGGCTCCCTCCACAAGGGTTGGGCCACCGGCTTCGGGTGTTACCGACTTTCGTGACGTGACGGGCGGTGTGTACAAGCCCCGGGAACGTATTCACCGCAGCGTTGCTGATCTGCGATTACTAGCGACTCCAACTTCATGGGGTCGAGTTGCAGACCCCAATCCGAACTGAGACCAGCTTTTTGGGATTCGCTCCACCTTACGGTCTCGCAGCCCTTTGTACTGGCCATTGTAGCATGCGTGAAGCCCAAGACATAAGGGGCATGATGATTTGACCTCATCCCCACCTTCCTCCGAGTTGACCCCGGCAGTCTCCCATGAGTCCCCGGCATTACCCGCTGGCAACATAGGACGAGGGTTGCGCTCGTTGCGGGACTTAACCCAACATCTCACGACACGTTCGCGTTGCATCGAATTAATCCGCATGCTCCGCCGCTTGTGCGGGGCCCCGTCAATTCCTTTGAGTTTTAGCCTTGCGGCCGTACTCCCCAGGCGGGGCGCTTAATGCGTTTGCGGCGGCGCAGAACTCGTGAAATGAGCCCCACACCTAGCGCCCAACGTTTACGGCATGGACTACCAGGGTATCTAATCCTGTTCGCTACCCATGCTTTCGCTCCTCAGCGTCAGTTATGGCCCAGAGACCCGCCTTCGCCACCGGTGTTCCTCCTGATATCTGCGCATTTCACCGCTACACCAGGAATTCCAGTCTCCCCTACCACACTCTAGTTTGCCCGTACCCACTGCAAGTCCGGGGTTAAGCCCCGGATTTTCACAGCAGACGCGACAAACCGCCTACGAGCTCTTTACGCCCAATAATTCCGGACAACGCTTGCACCCTACGTATCACCGCGGCTGCTGGCACGTAGTTAGCCGGTGCTTCTTCTGCGCCTACCGTCACTTTCCCATTGTGCAATATTCCCCACTGCTGCCTCCCGTAGGAGTCTGGGCCGTGTCTCAGTCCCAGTGTGGCCGGTCGCCCTCTCAGGCCGGCTACCCGTCGTTGCCTTGGTAGGCCATTACCCCACCAACTAGCTGATAGGCCGCGAGCCCATCCCTGACCGAAGAACTTTCCAACCCCCGCGATGCCGCAGAGGTTCATATCCGGTATTAGCTTCCCTTTCGGGAAGTTATCCCGGAGTCAGGGGTAGGTTGCTCACGTGTTACTCACCCGTTCGCCACTGATCCGCCGGGGCAAGCCCCGACTTCACCGTTCGACTTGCATGTGTAAAGCACGCCGCCAGCGTTCGTCCTGAGCCAGGATCAAACTCTCCGTTGATGTCAGTTCGGTTTATCTGCTCCGAGGAGCAGCAACCACTGCTAACGAGGATTTCTCCAAGCAAAGAACAGAACTTTGACGTTCTGTCCGTATTTTAAGGAACCATGCCGGGCTGCGCTGCGTGTACAGGTTCACCCGGACGGAGCCTAATTTCGGCATTGTCATATGGCACGCTGTTGAGTTCTCAAGTAACGGATGCGCATCTCGGCCGATCCGGCTGGATCCTCCTCGAGGCAACTATTCAACTTTACGGTGTTCCCTTGGCCTTGTCAAATCCTGAGCGATCAAGCTCAGCGCTCGACATGACCAGCACACAACCGTCGTAGCTGTGGGATGGCCCGCGCCGATGGGATAGCCTGTACGTTGGCTCCCCGGCGGATCCGGCCGCTTGGCGTCCGTTCCTTCCGCGCCGGGAGCGAGGTTAACTCTAGGGCGGGCCCGCGCAGGTGGTCAAATCGAGTCCAGCACAACGGCCGCCAGACTGCGTTTTCCCCTGCGCAGCACGGCAAATCGCGAGCCCAACATGTCCTGCTCGGACAGTGCGCGCTCCACGTCGGTGACCCGCTCGTTGTTCAGATATGCCCCACCCTCGTTGATCATCCGCCGTGCTGCGGCCTTCCCGGCGGCCAGCCCTGCGGCCACGTACAGATCCACCAGCGGCTGGCCCACGGAGTCGATGTGGGCCGTCGGCAGTTCCTGCAGCGCCGCGCTCAGGGTGTCATGGTCGATCTGGGCCAGGTCGCCCCGGCCGAACAAGGCCTGGCTAGCACGGATCACCTGTTCGGCGGCCTGCTCACCGTGCACCAACGCCGTCACCTCCCGCGCCAGCACCCGCTGCGCCCGCCGGGCGCCGGGCCGTTCCCGCAGCTCCGTCTCCAACGCGGCGATCTGATCTGCATCCACGTCGGTGAACACCCGAAGCAGGTGCAGCACCGAGGCGTCCTCGACGTTGACCCAGTATTGGTAGAACGCATACGGGGAGGTCATGTCGGCGCTGAGCCATACGGCATTGCCCTCGGACTTGCCGAACTTCTGTCCGGCGCTGTCCACGATCAGCGGGGTCGTCAATGCATGGACCGACTCGCCCTCGACCCGGCGGATGAGGTCGACGCCAGCGGTCAGGTTGCCCCACTGATCCTGTCCTCCGGTCTGCAACGTGCATCCGTACTCCCGGAACAGGTGCAGGTAGTCGAGGCCTTGCAGCAGCTGGTAGCTGAATTCGGTGTAGGAGATGCCCTGCTCGCTGTTCAGCCGTGCCGCCACCGCGTCCTTGCGGATCATCTGGTTCACCCGGAAGTGCTTGCCGACGTCGCGCAGGAAGTCCAGCGCGGTCAGGTCCTGCGTCCAATCCAAGTTGTTCACCAGGATCGCCGGGTTAGGCCCGTCGAAGTCCAAGAACGGGCGCACCTGCTCGGCGATGCGGGAAACCCACTGGGCCGTCTGCTCTTTGGTCTTCAGCACCCGCTCGGACGTCGGCCGGGGGTCGCCGATGAGCCCGGTAGATCCCCCGACCAGGCAGATCACCCGGTGCCCGGCGCGCTGCAGGTGACGCAGGACGACCAGCTGCACCAGGTTGCCGAAGTGCAACGACGGTGCCGTCGGGTCGAAGCCGCAATAGACGGTCAGTGGCCCTGCGTCCAGCGCCCGAGCGAGTTCGGCCTGGTCCGTGCTCTGACCGACCAGTCCGCGCCATTGCAGTTCCTCAAGGATCCCCGTCACCCCCGGAAGTGTAGCCAGTTGCCGTGTCTGCCCGCTTGGGTGCGGCATCTCGACGGCGCTGCGGCAATCAGCGACGGCTGCCGATACCGGTGTTCGCCACCGCCGAACGGGCGAAAGGCAGCTGGGGGCGCCGGCGCGTGGCCTCAGCGCCGGTGCGGCGCCGCCCGGTACGCAGAAACGCTCGGGTCGCCTTCGATCCAGTACCGCCACCGGAACGGTTCGGCTCCGCCCGGCCCGGCCACCCCGACCCGGAGCCCGCAGCGCAGGGTGCGGCGCGGCAGCGACCGGCCGCGAACGAGCAACCTGACCTGACCGTCCGCGGGCCAGCGGGCATCGGCTCCGAGCAGCTGCATCCCGTCGTGCCGGCCGGTCAGCCCCAGGCAGGCCGCCAGCCGAGCCGGACCACGGGCCAGTCCGGCGTCGGCCCTGGCGGCCGGTCGGCGCATGCGCGCCACATCGTGACCCTCGATGATCTCGCCGGCCCGCAGCAGCACGGCCGCGGGACTTCCCGGCCCGCCGGTCACGATGTTGGCGCACCAGTGCATCCCGTAGGTGAAATACACGTACAGGTGCCCGAATGGGCCGAACATCGCCCGGTTGCGCGCCGTCGGCCCGCGGTAAGCGTGCGAACCGGGGTCGTCGTGGCCCGCATAAGCCTCCACCTCGGTGATGCGCACGCTCACCGAGAGGTCGTCCACGCAGCTGCTCAGCTGAGCGCCGAGCAGCCGGGGCGCGACCCAGGCAACCTCACGCTCCAGCATCGCAAGCCCACCGCCGTTATCGGGACTCATCGCCGGCCCGGGCGCGGTCAGGCCCGCGCAGCGGACGGGTCGCCCGCGCCCGCCCAGGTGCGTGCGCGTTCCAGCTCCGCCCGGCAGTCGGCCAGCTGCTCGGCCACGCGGACCGGAGCGGTGCCCCCGACGCCGTCCCGGGAGGCGACCGAGCCACGCACCGTGAGGACCTCCCGTACTTGTGGGTTCAGGTGGGCGGACACTGCCGCCAGGTCCTGGTCGCTGAGTTCCCACAACTCGACACCTCGCGATTCGCACGTGCGTACGCAGGCACCGGCGATCTCGTGCGCGTCGCGGAACGGCACCCCCGTACGGACCAACCACTCGGCGACATCGGTCGCCAGCGAGAATCCCTGCGGAGCAAGGTGTTCCATCCGGTCCGTGTGGAACACCAACGAGGCGGTCATCCCGGCGACGGCGGGCAGCAGTACGTGCAGGGTGTCCACCGCGTCGAAGACCGGTTCCTTGTCCTCCTGCAGGTCCCGGTTGTAGGCCAGCGGTAGCGCTTTAAGGGTGGCCAGCAGGCCGGTGAGATCACCGATCAAGCGGCCCGCCTTGCCGCGGGCTAGCTCGGCCACATCGGGGTTCTTCTTCTGCGGCATGATCGAAGAACCGGTGGAGTACGCGTCGTCCAAGGTGAGGAACCCGAACTCCTTGGTGGCCCAGGCGATCACCTCCTCCGACCAGCGGGACAGGTCGATGCCGATCATGGCGGTGACGAAGGCGAACTCGGCGACCACGTCCCGGGAAGCGGTGCCGTCGATGGAGTTGGGCACAGGGGCGTTGAACCCCAGTTCGGTCGCCACTACGGCCGGGTCGAGTTGTAGCGACGACCCGGCCAGGGCGCCCGACCCGTACGGGCAATAGGCAGCTCGGGCGTCCCAGTCCCGCAACCGGCCGACGTCGCGCAGCAGCGGCCAGGCGTGCGCCAGCAGGTGATGAGCCAGCAACACCGGCTGGGCGTGTTGTAGGTGGGTACGGCCGGGCATGATCGCCGACGGGTGCGCGGCAGCTTGATCGCACAGTGCCGCCACCACGTCGGCCAGGAGCCCGGCCAGGCTGCGGGCCTGCTCGCGCAGATACATGCGGATCAGGGTGGCGATCTGGTCGTTGCGAGAGCGGCCCGCCCGTAGTTTGCCCCCCAGTCCTGGCCCGGCGATTCCGATCAGCCGCCGTTCCAGCGCGGAATGCACGTCCTCGTCGTCCGGGCCAGGACCGAACTGGCCGGACCGAACCTCGGCCAGGAGCTGGTCGAGCGCTTGACGCATGCCGGCGTATTCGTCGTCGTCGAGCAGTCCGGCCGAGTGCAGTACCCCGGCGTGTGCCCGGGAACCGGCAATGTCGTGGCCGGCCAGCCGCCAATCGAAGTGCGTGCTGCGGCTCAGTTCGGTCAGGGCGTCAGCGGCGCTGCCGCTGAACCGTCCTCCCCACAGGCTCACGTTCTCTCCCTATATTGGTGCTCGATTCAGTACTCGGTGAGGCGGTCGGGCAACGGTAGCGAACCGACGATGCCCCGCAGGTGCCGGTGGAGGCTGCACGACCGGCGAGACCGGGTCACCTGGTCAGCTCCCCGAAGTGGGCGGCCAGTTCGGGCCCGCCGTGCGGATCGCGGGCGATGACCAGCACGGTGTCGTCGCCGGCAATGGTACCCAGCACAACCGACAGCCTGGCGTGATCGACCGCCGAGGCCAGGAACTGCGCCGCGCCCGGCGGTGTGCGTAGCACCACCAGGTTGGCCGACGCATCGGCGCTGATGAGTAGTTCGGCGCACAGCCTGGCCAGCCTGGCCTCGCCGTGTTCCAGTGCATCGACCGCCACCTGGCCGGCACCGTCCGCCACCGTGTACACCAGGTCGCCGCCGCCGTTACGCAGCTTGACTGCCCCGACCTCCACAAGATCGCGCGACAAGGTCGCTTGCGTGACTTGAAAACCGCTGTCCGCAAGCAAGTCTGCAAGCTCGCCTTGCGACCGCACCGATCTGGTGGCCAGCAGGTCGAGGATGCGCCCGTGCCGGGCCGTCTTGGTCTGGATGGACTCCACGCTCATCACAGCACGCCGTCCGGACGCGACCGAGTGGGCCGGGTGATGTGCTCGCACAGCCCGGGCAGGGCTGCGGTGAATTGGGCGGCCTGGGCCGCACTCAAGATCAGCGGTGGGGCCAGCCTGACGGTGCTCGGGGTGACGGCATTGACGATGAATCCCGCCTCCAGCGCCGCGGCCGTGAGCCGCACTGCTGGGTCCGCAACCCCCGGAACCTGTCCTAGCTGCAGGCCCAGCAACAGGCCGGCACCGCGAACCTGCTCGATCAACGGGTGCGCAGCGGCCAGGTCGGCAGCCCAGTCACGTCCCAGTTCGCGCACATGGTCCAGCAGCCCGTCGCGTTCGATCACGTGAATGGTGGCCAGCCCAGCGGCGCAGGCGGGCGGGTTGCCCCCGAACGTGGTGCCGTGCGAGCCAGGCCCCAGCAGGTCCGCGGCCCGGGGGCCGGCGATCACGGCGCCGATGGGGAATCCACTCCCGAGTCCCTTCGCGAGGACGATCACATCCGGGTCGGATCCGGGCTCCCGGTGCGCGGCCAGCCAGGCACCGGTGCGTCCCATTCCGGTCTGGATCTCGTCCAGGATCAGCAGCGCGCCGGCGTCGGTACAGATCTGCCGGGCCGCCGCCAGGTAGCCGGGTGGCGCAGGGTGGATTCCGCCCTCGCCCTGGATCGGCTCGAGCACAACGGCCGCAGTGGTTTCGTCGACGGCCGCGGCGAGCGCATCCACATCGGCGTAGCGAACGTGGGTTACCCCGGGCAGCAGCGGCTCGAACGGCTCGCGGTAGGCGGCTTTGTGCGTGAGGGCCAGGGCACCGGTCGAACGGCCGTGAAAGGCGCCTTCCGCGGCGACCAGGCCCGAGCGACCGGTGCGGCGGGCGATCTTGATCGCTGCTTCCACCGACTCGGTGCCTGAGTTGGTGAAGAAGACCCGCGAGCCGGGCGCGGCGCGGCTGATCTCCAGCAGTTTCTCAGCCAGTCCGATCTGTGGGCCGCTGGAGAAGAAGTTGGAGATGTGCCCGAGTGTGGACAGCTGGGCGCCGACGGCACCGGTGGCGGTGGGGTGGGCGTGCCCGAGGGCGTTCACGGCGACACCGGCCAGCAGATCCAGGTACCGGCGGCCGTCAGCGTCGAACACCTCGCATCCGTTTCCGCGCACCAGGATCCGCTGCGGCGGACCGAAGGTGTTCAGCAGCGCGTGGGCATACCGATCGGTCAGGGCAGCGTTGTTCCCGGTGGCGGTGGCGGGCACGTCGCGGTTCATGCCGGCACCACCATGGTGCCGGTTCCCTCGCTGGTGAGCATTTCCAGCAAGAGGGCATGCGGCAGCCTGCCGTCGATCACGGTGGCCCGGCGCACGCCGCCTTGGACCGCCCTCAGGGCCGCCTGCATCTTCGGGCGCATCCCGGAGTCGATCTCAGGTAGAACGGATTCCAGCTCGGATACCGAGATCCGCTGGACCAATGACTCCGGGTCGGGATAGTCGGCGTACAACCCTTCGACGTCGGTGAGCATCACCATCTTGACCGCGCCCAGCGATACGGCCAGCGACGCGGCCGCCGTATCCGCGTTCACGTTGAGAATGTTGCCGTTTCCGTCCGGAGCCACGCTGGAGATCACCGGCATGCGCCCAGCCCCGAGTAGGTCGAGGACCCATTCGGGACTGACCGACACCACGTCACCGACAAGTCCGAGGTCGACGGGTTGACCCTCGACAAGGGCCTGGGTGCGTTCGGCACGCAGCAGGCCCGCGTCTTCGCCGGACAGGCCGACGGCGTGCGGGGTGTCGGCATTGATGAGGTTGACCAACTCCCGGCCCACCTGCCCGACGAGGACCATCCGAACCACCTCGACCGCCTCCGGGGTGGTCACTCGCAGCCCGCCCCGGAACTCGCTGGGAATGTTCAGCCGGTCCAGCATCGAACTCACCTGCGGTCCACCGCCGTGCACGACCACGGGCTTGATGCCCACGTGGCGCAGGTAGATCATGTCCTGGGCGAATGCGCGTTTGAGGTCCTCGTCGACCATGGCGTTGCCGCCGTACTTGATGACGACGATCTGCCCGTGGAACTCCTTCAGCCACGGTAGGGCATCAGTCAGGATTTCGGCCCGGGTCGCGTCCCACTGTGGATCGTCGCGGCGCATGACCCGGACTGTCCCCCAACGTTTTCCGGTCATGAATTGGGCTCCCTACGTTGAATAGGCACTGTTCTCGTGAATGTAGGTGTGGGTGAGATCGTTGGTCCACACGGTCGCTGACTCCTGCCCTGACCGTAGGTCGACCCGCACAGTCACCTCCCGCCCGGACAGGTCGACTTCGGACGGGTCTTGCGCGGGCGCGGAGTCCCGGCACACCCAGACCCCGTTGATGGCGACGTCGAGGTTGAGCGGATCGAACTCCGCCTGGGTCGTGCCGACGGCCGCCAAGATGCGCCCCCAGTTGGGGTCGCGCCCGAAAATGGCCGTCTTGAACAGGTTGCTGCGCGCGACGGCCCGGCCGACGTCCAGTGCGTCCTGCACACTGGCGGCACCGACGACGTCGATGTTGATGTCGTGTTCGGCGCCCTCGGCATCGCTTTGCAACTGGCGAGCCAAATCGATGCAGATGCCGGTCAGGGTGGCGGTGAAGTCGCCGGTGCCGGGGGTGGTGCCACTCGCCCCGGAGCACAGCAGCACGACGGTGTCGTTGGTGGATTGGCAGCCGTCGCTGTCCAGCCGGTCGAAGCTGGCCGCGGTGGCCGCCCGCAACGCCTCATCCGCCGAGGTGGGGTCGAGATCGGCGTCGGTGGTGAGCACCACCAGCATGGTCGCCAACGCCGGGGCCAGCATGCCTGCGCCCTTTGCCATGCCACCGATCAGGTAGCCGTCGCCTTGCGCCACGGCCTGTTTGGCACGGCTGTCGGTGGTCATGATGGCCTGGGCGGCGGCCGCACCGCCGCCGGGGGCGCGCGCCGCCAGCGCCGACCGCACCCCGGCTAGCAGGGGTTCCCGGTCGTTGGGCAGGCCGATGAGACCGGTGGAGCACACGACGATCTCGCCTGCGCCGCAGTTCAGGATCTCACCGGCTAGTTCCGCGGTGGCGTGGGTGTTGGCGAACCCGGCGGGGCCGGTGTAGCAGTTGGCGCCCCCGGAGTTCAGGACCACGGCACGTGCGTGCCCCGCTTTGGTGACCTGCTCGCTCCACCACACCGGATGGGCCCGGCACCGGTTGCAGGTGTACACGGCAGCCACCGTGTCGTTGGGACCGTCGTTGACAACGACCGCCACATCCAGGCCGCCGCTGCGTTTCAACCCAGCCGCGACACCGGCAGCGGAGAACCCTCGGGGCTGAGTGACACTCATCGTTTCTCCAGGTACGTCGTTTTTCCAGGTGTATCGCGGTGACGTTAGGGCGCCAGCCCGGTGACGGGCAGCCCGGCACCTTCCGGCCGGCCGAGCGCGAGGTTCATGCACTGCACGGCGGCTCCGGCAGTGCCCTTGGTGAGATTGTCGGCAGCAGCCACGCACACGGCTCGCCCGGCACGTTCGTCGGCGGTCACCTGCATGAGCACCGTGTTCGCGCCCAGCGTGGCCGCGGTACTGGGCCACTGCCCCTCGGGCAGCAGCTGCACGAAGGCTTCGCCGGCGTAGCAGTCCGCCCAAACGCGGCGCAGGTCCGCAGTAGTGACCCCGTCGGCCATCGGGGCGGTGCAGGTCGCCAGGATGCCGCGTGGCATCGGCGCCAGCATAGGGGTGAAGGACACCCGGACCGGCAAGCCGGTTGCGGCGGTGAGGTTCTGTTCGATCTCGGGGGTATGCCGGTGCACTCCGCCGACACCGTACGGCGACATGGACCCCATGACCTCGGACCCCAGCAGGTTCGGCTTGAGCGCCTTTCCGGCACCGGAGGTGCCGGACGCCGCGACGATGACGATGTCGCGCGGTTGCAGTACCCCGGCGTGCAGTCCAGGCGCCAGGGCAAGACTGATCGCGGTGGGATAGCAGCCGGGAACGGCGATGCGGGTCGCGCCGGTCAGCTGGTCCCGCTGCCGCCGCGGCGGGTCACCGGCCAGCGGTAGTTCCGGCATGCCGTAGGCCCAGGTCCCCTGATGGGCGCTGCCGTAGAACTGTTCCCACGCGGCCGGATCCTCCAGCCGATGATCCGCGGCGATGTCGATGACGATCGTGTCCGGGTCCAGCTGCTCGGCAATGGGTGCGCTGGCACCGTGTGGCAGCGCCAGGAAAACCACCTGGTGTCCGGACAAGGTGTCCGCAGTAGTGTCCTCGATGACCCGTTCGGCCAGCGGCAGCAGGTGCGGCTGATGCATCCCCAGGCGGTCACCCGCGGAGGAATGCGCTGTCAGCGCCCCGATCTGGATGTCGGGATGGCCCCCCAGCAACCGCAGTAACTCTCCCCCGGCATAGCCACTGGCCCCGGCAACCGCTACCTTCATCTGCATGAATATACACGACATTGCATAAATGCATAGTGGTTGGACGATGGCCCACTCGTGCGACGAAACCGGCCGGCGAACCCGGTTGAGCAGGTCCCACTTGCTGCGCTTCACTACACGGCATGCGCCCCACCCCCACGTTCGCCCGGCCCACCAGCCAGGAGCTTGCGAGCTTTTACCAAGCCGCTGGGCACGCGTTCCACGAGCCGGTGGGCCCGATGGAACTCGAACTATCCGTGCAACGGTTTGAACCGCAACGGTGTGCCGGCTTCCGGGTGGGCGAACGTTGGGTAGCCACGGTGTCTTCCTACGATCAGCAGTTGACGGTCCCGGGCGGAATCGTCCGGGTGGCGGCCGTCAACAACGTGACAGTCGCGCCGGACTTCCGGCGCACCGGCTTGATGACCCGGATGCTGACCGACCAGCTCACCGACGTCGCCGGCGAAGGAATCCCAGTAGCTTCGTTGTGGGCCAGCGAGTCGGGGATCTACGGCCGTTTCGGCTACGGGCACGCGGTCGACCGCCTCGCACTGAGTGGCCCGACCCAGACCATGGCATTCCACCCGGAAGTGGACCTCGGATCTGGGTGGGTCGAGGAGGTCGAGACCGCGCAGTTGCGGCCCGTGGCCCCGCCGCTGCGCGCAGCCTGGTCACCCACCCGGCCGGGCACCGTCGACCGGTCGCCGGCTTGGTGGAACATCGTCCTGCGCGACGACGAGCAGAGCCGCGACGGCGCCGGGCCGCTGCGGCATGCGCTGCATCGCAACGCCACCGGCGACGCCGACGGCTACGCGACGTTCCGGATCGCCCGCCCGCCCGGCGATTGGCGGCAGCTGCAGGTCGTGGAAGTGGTGGCCCATACGCTGCCCGGCTATGCCCGGCTGTGGCGGTTCCTGCTGGACATCGACCTGGTCCGCACCTTCCGGCATCACCAATGCGGTACCGATGAACCGCTCGTGCACCTGGTGGCGGACCCGACCGGCCTGAAACGTGAGCTCCTGGACGGGCTGTTCGTACGCATCGTCGATGTGGAGCAGGCGTTGCGCGTGCGCCGGTACGCCGTGGACGTGGACGTGGTGCTGGACGTCGAGGACCCGCTGCTGCCGGCCAACACCGGCAGGTACCGCTTGCGTGGCGGCCGGGACGGCGCAGACGTAACCCGGGTGAACGACGAACCGCAGCTGAGCATGCACGTACGGACGCTCGGTTCCGCCTATCTCGGTGGGGTGAGCATGGCCACACTGGCTCGCGCCGGGTTGGTACACACCGACGACGACGCCTGCCTGGCCAGGACATCGACAGCTTTCGGATGGGATCGCGCACCACTGGCAGCGGATTTCTTCTGATTCAGGGTTCGAGTCTTCGGCCGCTCCTGTCCTGCCCTGCTACTCGTGCCGGTGGATGCGCGACCTGAGCCAGCGCATGCCCAGCCATGCGCCCAGCAACACCAGAGGCGTGAGAACGGCCATGAGCCACTCCTTTTCGATCCCAGCGGCATTCACGACCGGGGCCATGAGATAGCTGAGCAGACCGAGAGTGTAGTAGCTGATCGCTACCACCGACAGACCTTCTACGGTGTGCTGCAGCCGCAGCTGGGTTTCGGCGCGACGGTCCATACTCTCCAGCACGCGCTGGTTCTGTGCCTGTCTGGCCACGTCGACTCTGGTGCGCAGCAGGTCACCGGCCCGGTCCACCTGTTCCAGCCTGCGCAACAGCCTGGACTGGGTGGATTCCACCGTGCGAATGGCCGGCCGGTAGCGGCGGTTCAGGAAGTCGCGGATCAGTTGCCTTCCGGCGTAGCGGTTTTCGTTCAAGGCCCGCAGCCGGTCCACGACGATGGCATCGTAGGCGAGCGTGGCGCCGGCACGGAAGTCATGGTGCATGGACAACGCCTCCAGGTCCTCGGTGACGGACAGCAGGTCATGCAGCGCCTCTTCGGCTGGGCGAGCTTCGTCACCCAGTTCCGCGACCAGTTCGACGATGCGCGGCTCCAGCTGTGCCAGCGTCCGGTTCAGTTGTTGAGCCCGCGGGTACCCGAGCATCGCCATCGCCCGGTAGGTCTCGATGTCCAGCAACCGCTGCACCACCCGACCCAGCCGGCCCGGCCCAGTAGCCGGATCGGCAAACACGACGAATCGCGTCCACCCGTTGGCGGTCATGACGAAATCGCTGGCGATGACGACGCTTGCGCCGAGCACCGTCGAGGCAACCGTGCGTGTGGGGTCCAGCCACCGGCGGAGCTGGCGAATCGGGTCGTCCGGCATGGCAAGAACCTCGACCTGGACGGCGGCGATACGGCGGGTCGGCCACGCGCTCAGCCACTCGGCCGGGAACAGGTGGTCGGCCTCGGGGTCGAACGGGCCCCGGTCCTCCTGCGAACCGGTCGCGAACCCGCTGTAGCTGACGAACTCGGCATGACTGTCCCAGACGACCCGGTAGGCACCACGGTGGAAAGTGTGGTGCCTACCGGCCGGTTCCAGACCGTCCTGGCCGACCATGAGTTGCTCACCGCTGATCGCGACGAGTTGTTCTATGTCCAGCGCACGGTCCCGGTTGGCCGCCCGCTGCGGCACCTTGAGGCCGAGATGGACCGCCCGCGACGGCACGGTCAGTCTCGGCGACGGGCGGGCATGCAGCTCCGCGAGCATCGCCGCCCGCCGGTCGTGGTCCAACCCCACGAGACTCCCTCCGTCGTTTTCTCGATCCACGCACAGCGTGACGACAGTCTGCGCCGGAGTATAGGACGATGCGACCACCGCACCGGCGGGTCCTCCGCGCCCGCTCCCCGCGTGCCCATCGCACGCGTAGGCTGCTCCGATGTCCGCCCATCGTCTCGTCCCCGACCCGGCATCGTTCGTGGAGTCGGCGACAGATGCCGGCGCTCAGGCCGGCATTGCGCAGTTGTGCACCGCCGCGGAACAGGTCCTGCGTCAGTGGGCTGAACCGTCGCGGGCCTACCACAACACCGAGCATCTTGCCGAGGTGCTCGACCACCTCAAAGAACTCCACCTGGCTACCCGCGACCGGGCCGGGCCGGTAGCCGTGCTGGCTGCCTGGTTCCATGACGCCGTCTATACCGCGACCCCGGGTGCGGACGAGCGCGCGAGCGCCGAACTGGCCGTCACCCTGTTGACCGCTGCGGACACGCCGGCCCCCGTCATCCACGAGGTGCGGCGGGCGGTGCTGGCGACCATCGACCATCAGCCGAACGTGGCACCGCAGGATCATCGATGGGGTGAGCAGGCAGCTCTTCTCGATGCCGACCTGGCGATCCTGGCGGCGGCTCCGTCGCGGTATGCCCGTTATCTGCTCGGGGTGCGGGAGGAGTACCGCCATATCCCGGACGCTGCCTTTGCGGCCGGGCGGACCCAAGTGGTAAGCGCCTTGCTCGGCCGGGAACGGTTGTACCTGACCGAGACCGGCCACCGCCGGTGGGAGGCCGTGGCCCGGCGGAACCTGGCAGCGGAACTACCGGGCGGGTTCGCCGGCTGAGCACGACTCGCGTCCCGGACCGTTCACCGCCGGGCGATCCGCCAGGCGAGTGCAGCCCCGGCCAGCGCACCGGCGAGGCCGGCACCTGTTCTGGTCGAAGCGAAGTCACGGATCGCTTGCCCCGCCGAGGGGCCGGGTGAGCCGGTCGTGCGCGAGGATTCCCGGTCCGAGTCACGCGCAGCCTCGGCAGCATCGTCGCTGCCTGCGCCCGCCGGCTCGGACGGGGCACCAGGTCCCGGCTGTTGGAAGCCGAGTCGCATCCCTCCTGCGGCCAGGTGACCGGGTGGCGTGTGCATCCGGATCCGGCGCGAGACCGCCTGCGACCCAAAGCTGCTCGCCTGCCGGCCCAGGTCGCCCAGGGTGGGGCCGAAGCGGACGGTGGCATCGATGTCGATGCTGGAAGACGCGCCCCTGTCGCCGTTCGCTTCAGCCGTTGGCCCGGCGTCGCCGACACGCGGGTGCATATGCAACCGCACAGTGGAGCTCACGCGGCGGCCCCCACCGGGATCGGAGCCCTCCAGGACGATCAGCGCTCGGCGTTCGCTGGCATCGCGTTCAATGATCCGGCCCCGTCCGGTGTAGTCGAAATTAAGAGGACCCAGTCGTACCGCCAGCGTGCCGGAGAAACCTTGCGGTCCCTGGTGATCAACGGTGAGTCCGGGTATCTGCGCAGCCAATTCCGGCAGATTGTCCAGCAAAGACCACGCTTCGTCGGCCGGCATACGCACAGTGATGGTCCGTTGCACTCGCATGAGTACACGGTACCCGGCGGCCGAAATCAGAACGCGGCGACGGGGCAACCGACCAACTCGCCCACCTCAACGCTATCCTCGAAACACCGCACGACAACCATCAGGGGGAAACACCATGAGCAGTCAGTACTCACAGCAGTTGCCCGACCACCCAGCGGGGGTTCATCCCAGTCAAACCGTGCCCCCAACCTACCAGGGTGCTCCCGGCGCCTACCGGGTCCCCGATCCCGGTCAGAGCATGAGCATCGTCGGTCTTGTGCTCGCGGTCATCATGGCACCGGTCGGACTTGTGGTCAGTTACCTGGCACACCGCAAATCCAAGCAAGCGGGCTTCTCCAACACCCTGGCGAAAGTGGGCATGGCTGTGGGTGGAATCCTCTCCACCGTGTTCCTTATCGTGGCCATAGTGGTATCCGTTACGCTCTACAATGTTTGGCAGACTTGTCAAGAACTGGGGCCTGGCGTTCACCAGCGCGGCGACGTGATCTACACCTGCAACTGATCGCCGCACTGTTGACAGCGCGCAAAGCGCGCTGTCTACAGCGGCATAAAGTGCTCCAAACCCACCGTCAGCCCGGCTCGGCCGGGTACGGTTCGCACGCCTAGCAGGACGCCGGGCATAAACGACTGCCGGTCGAACGAATCGTGCCGGATGGTGAATTGTTCGCCCGGGTTGCCGAACAGGATTTCTTCGTGCGCGATCAGGCCACGCAACCGCACGCTGTGCACGGCGATGCCGTCCACCGCGGCGCCGCGGGCACCGGGCAACGCGCTCGCGGTGGCGTCCGGCGGCACCGCGACCCCGGCGTGGTCGCGGGCGGCGGCGATGAGTTGCGCCGTGCGGTGGGCGGTTCCGGACGGCGCATCGACCTTGTCCGGGTGGTGCAGCTCGATCACCTCCACCGACTCGAACAGTGCCGCAGCTTGCTGAGCGAACACCATCGCCAGTACCGCGCCCAAGGCGAAGTTCGGGGCGATGAGCACGCCGACGCTGGGTGAGTCACCAAGTTGGTGCCTCACCGCGGTCAGTGCGTCGTCGTCCCATCCGGTGGTGCCGACGACGGCGTGCACGCCGTTGGCGATCAGGAATCGCACGTGTTCGCGAGCGACTCCGGGGACCGAGAAGACCACCGCGACTTCGGCGTTCGCCGCCACCAGGTCGTTCAGGTCGTCGCCCTGATCGATCTCGGCGACAAGGTCCAAGTCATCGGTGCCGCTGACGGCCGCGCACGTGGTTGCACCCATCCGCCCGCGGGCACCGATCACGGCCACCCGGAGTCGTTCGCTCACCGCCGGCCTACAGTCGCTCGAAGATGACGGCTATACCTTGCCCGCCACCGACGCACATGGTGACCAAGGTGTACTTGCCCTGCACCCGGTGCAGTTCGTGCAGGGCTTTCGTGGCGATGAACGCGCCGGAGCAACCGATCGGGTGACCGAGCGCGATGGCACCACCGTTGGGATTGGTCTTCTCCGGGTCGAGACCCAGTGTCCTGGACACCGTGATCGCTTGCGCGGCGAACGCTTCGTTGGACTCGATGACATCCATATCGTCCAGACTCAGCCCGGCCCGCTCGAGGGCGAGCCTGGTCGCCGGGATCGGTCCCTCGCCCATGAGCTCGTTCGGGACACCGGCGACCGCGGAGGACACCAACCTGGCGATCGGCTGGTAGCCGTCCCGCTCGGCCGATTCGGCACTGCCGACCACCAGGAAGGCGGCACCGTCGTTGATTCCGGAGGAGTTGCCCGCAGTGACGGTGCCGTCCTTCTTGAATGCCGGCCGCATTTTGGCCAGCACCTCCACGGTGGTCCCGGCGCGGGGGTGTTCGTCGGTGTCGAACACCGTCTCGCCCTTGCGGGACTTCAGCGTGATCGGAACGATCTGGCCGCTGAATTTGCCTTCTTCGATGGCGTTGAGGGCGCGTTGCTGGGACTGGGCGGCCAGTTCGTCCTGTTCCTCGCGGCTGATGCCGTTCTTCTCGGCCAGGTTCTCCGCGGTCATGCCCATGTGGCCCGCGCCGAACGGGTCGGTCAGGGTCCAGGTCATCGAGTCCATGACGTTGGTGTCACCCATCCGGGCTCCGGTGCGCATCGACGCGGCCATGTAGACGCCACGGCTCATGACTTCCACGCCGCCACCGACACCGTACTCCACCTCACCGAGCATGATCTGCTGGGATGTGGACAGCACAGCCTGCAACCCGGAGGAGCACAGCCGGTTCACGTCCATGGCCACCGTTTCCTTGCTCAGGCCCGCATTCACCGACGCCAGCCTGGACGTGTACGCGAACCGCCCTTCGGTGGGGATCACATGGCCGACGGTGGTGTAGGTGATCTTGGCCGGATCGACACCTGAACGTTCGATCGAAGCCCGCATGATCTCAGCGCCGAGGTCCGCGGGTTCCATGCCGGACAACGAACCGCCGAACGTGCCGATGGCAGAGCGGGCAGCGGACAGAACGACGACATCCTTGATGGTCTGGCTACGCATCTCATTCCTTTCCGATGGGTGGCTTGTGCCGGTGATATTTCGTGCCGATCAGTGGTGATGCGAGCGGCCGTAGTGGTTGAAGGAAGCCGAATGGGGCGTGCCGCGCCGGCCCACCCGGCACTGACGGTTTCCCGTCAACGTCAGTCGCGATCGTCTCCGGGACGGGCCCCGCGCTTCGTGTGCGGCGGCTCGTTTACCTGTTTGAACCATCAAGACAATTCGATGCGGTCTCTCGGGCGCGGCGACGACACCGGCAGGCACGCAGCCGTCCGCACTGCCATGGGCGGGCACGGCTGCCCAGGCAAGCTGACCGGTCATCCAGGTCTCCTCCGCGCCATCGTCGGGACTCTCTGGGTGTGGTAATTGCGGCGCAGTCAGGCGGACTGCGACTGTGGACCACACGAGTATCATTGCCGTTTCCGGCCGGGCGGCGCTGAAGCCCGCACAACCGTGGACTCACCATAGCGGAGCGTACCGATGGGGCCAATTGGGCGCCGGCACCGTGCGGCAATGACGCGGCGGCGTCAGTGGGTGCTAGGCACCTCGGTGAGCTTGTCCAGTAGTCGCTCGCCGACCGGCATCGGCCGACAGTAGTGGTAACCCTGGGCCAGGTCCGCGCCGACATTGCGCAGGTAGTCGACCTGACACGCTTCCTCGATGCCCTCAGCCACCACCCGCAGGCCGAGTTTGTGCGCCATGCCGATGATCGTCCCGGCCATGACCTCGGCCGGGCCACCATCCGGTAACTCGCGCATGAACTCGCGGGCAAGCTTGAGTTCGGTGGCTGGTAGGTCACGCAAATACGCCAACGAGGAGTAGCCGGTGCCGAAGTCGTCGATGGCGACCAGGAATCCGTGGGCGCGAAGCTCGGCCAACCGCTGGATGGCCAGGTGAGGCTCGGCCATGACCGCGGTCTCGGTCACCTCCAGCATCACGTCGGCAGGGGTGAGTCCGGCCTGATCCACGGTGCCCACGACGTACTCGACGAAGGAATCATCGGCCAGTTGCCGCGGAGAGAGATTGATCGAAACCACCACCCGCCGACCGTCGACCAACGGCCACGTGGCAGCCTGGGTCACCGCCTCACGCAGTACCCACGCTCCGACGGAGAGGATGTCGCCGGACTGTTCGGCCAAGCCGATGAAGCGGTCCGGTGGAATCAGGCCCATTCGTGGGTGGCGCCACCGCACCAGTGCCTCCACCACCGAACAACGTTCGTCTTGGAGGCCGACGATCGGCTGGTAATGCAATTCGAGTTCGCCGTTGCGGGCGGCGTTGTGCAGGTCGAGGACCAGTTCGCGTCGCTGTTGCACGTCCTCGCGCAGCCTACGCTCGAACGGTGCGCTGCCGACACCGGACTCGCGCGCCGCCTGCATTGCCAGGTCAGCGTCGCGAATCATCTCTTCCACGCCGCTGCGCCCGTCGGTGACAACCCAGCCTGCCCGGACCGACACGCTCAGTCGTTCGGTGTCGAAGCCGACCGGCTCGCCCAGCAACGCCAGGAGGTTCCGTACCAGTCCGCGAACCTGGGATTCATCGCAGTCCGTGCACAGGACGGCGAACTCGTCGCCGCCCAGCCTGGCCGGGATCATGCCGCGCTCCACCCAACCGACCAGTCGGTGGGCCAGGCTGATCAACACAGCATCCGCCCGCTCATGCCCCCGCACATCGTTGAATACCGCGAAGTCGTTGATGTTGAACACGATCAGCGCGACACGGCGGCCCCGCTGGCGGGCCTCGGTGACCAACGCCTCCCCTGCCCGAGCCAGTTCCCGCCGGTTCGCCAGGCCGGTGAGGGGATCGGTCCTGGCCAGCCAGGCTTGATGCTCGAGCATCCAGTCCACCAGCTGACGCAGCAAGCCCGTCCAGGCTCCGGTCATTCCCACCACGCCCACCAACATGAGCACGTGTTGGGAGTGCATGCCGCTGTGGCCCCCCATGACCGACGGCACGAACGCGTAGACCAACCCCACCCACGCCGTCAGCGCGAACGCGTGCAGGTACCCGAAGAAGAAGCCGGACCACATGACCACCCACACGAACAACGAAGCGTCGGCACCGGAAGGCACGGTATTGGTGGCGACGACGACGCCGATAAGCAGCGGCGACAACCAGGTCGTGACGTAGAGGACCGACGGGGTGACTCTAGCTGCGAAGCGTAGGTAGCCGAACGACACCATCGCCGACAGGGCGACGGCGGGAATGGCCAGCCAGACCCGGTCGCGGCCAGGTATCACCAGTGTGATCGACACCAGCAGTGCGCCGAAACCGAAGAGCATACCGGCAGCATGCGGCTGAGCGGCACCGATGTCGCCATGGGTGATGACCCTGTCGATCAGGGGTTTCAGCCGGGTGGTCAGCACGTTTCTTTCATCGACATCCCGATGAGCCGACTTGACCGATGTACCACTGATGCCGCGTTCCGGCGGACG
>PDWJ01003288.1_pt1 | contig 22725 bp, 13 predicted proteins | sample 1430881 | NCBI WGS metagenome assembly PDWJ01 (sample SAMN01162460, study PRJNA174530) | Oral metagenome, whole genome shotgun sequencing project. | biome: Marine environment; feature: Marine mammal; material: Swab sample of the gingival sulcus; isolation source: swab sample of gingival sulcus... | reverse complement strand
GTCACGGGGGCGCTGCATATGGGTCACGCGATGGACAACGTGATGCAGGATCTACTCACGCGCTGGCATCGGATGATGGGCGACAACGCGCTGTGGATGCCCGGCACGGACCACGCTGGCATCGCCACCCAGGCCGTGGTCGAGAAGCGCCTCAAGGAGCTGGAGGGCAAGACCCGCCATGACGTGGGCCGCGAAGGGCTCGTCGAGCGGATCTGGCAGTGGAAGGACCAATACCAGGCGCGGATTATCGCCCAGCAGCAGCGGATGGGCTGCAGCTGCGATTGGGATCGGCAGCGCTTCACCATGGACGCCGTCTGCGCGCGGGCCGTACGTCAGACCTTCTTTCGGATGTTTGACGAGGGGCTGATCTTCCGCGGCAAGCGGCTGGTCAACTGGGACGTCTTTCTGCAGACCTCGGTCTCCGACGACGAGGTCTACCACGAGCCTGTGAAGGGGCACTTCTGGCACCTGCGCTACCCCGTGATCAACCCGCAGCCCGGCGAGCCGACCCACGTCGAGGTGGCGACGACGCGTCCTGAGACGATGCTCGGCGATACGGCGGTGGCCGTGCATCCAGATCCGGAGCGCGCCCTCGAGGCCAAGATCGCCGAGGCCAAGGCCAAGCTCGAGGCCGCCAACGACAAGGAGCGCCGGGCCGCCGAGGAGGCGCTCGCGGCGATCGAGCAGCGCAAGACCGACAAGCTCGCTGAGCTGAAGACGCTCTGCGAGATGGCCAAGGCCGGCCGCTGTGTGCGGTTGCCGCTGATGGGGCGGCCGATCCCGCTGGTCACCGACGAGTGGGCCAAGCCCGAGCTCGGCTCTGGGTGCGTGAAGATCACGCCAGCGCACGATTCCAACGACTACAACGTCTGGATGCGCCACCAAGATGAGATCGACCGGATCAACATCCTCGCCCCAGACGGCACGATCAACGACAACGGCGGCGTCTACAGCGGCCTCGATCGCTACAGCGCGCGCGACAAGATCGTCGCCGATCTCGACGCCGAGGGGCTGCTCGCCGCGGTAGAAGACCGAGAGGTCGAGATTGGTCACAGCGATCGCAGCAAGACGCCGGTGGAGCCCTACCTCTCGGACCAGTGGTTCGTGCACATGGGCGACGTCGAGGGAGGCGTGACCATGGGGCGTGGGACGGCCAAGGCCTTCGCGTCGCCGGGGTTGGTCCAGGCCGCGATGGACGCTGTGCAAGACGGTCGGGTGACGATCCACCCCGAGCGCTACAAAAAGACCTACCTCGACTGGCTCGCCGAGAAGCGCGACTGGCCGATCTCGCGCCAGCTCTGGTGGGGCCATCGGATCCCGGTCTGGTCCAAGCGCGCGGCGTTCTCCGAGCTCGACCTCGGCGAGCTGGCGCCCTTTTTCACCGACCTAGGCACAGACAAGATCGCCGTGCGCTTGCAGCGTCTCGATCTGCAGCAGAGCATCCGCCTCGCCTCCGGCGAGCTTGGCGTCGACCTGCCAGCGGCAGATGAGCGCTGCGCGATCGATATCTGCCTGCTCGACGATGACGAGGTGCTGGTGCAGGCCCTCGAGGCGAAGGGCTACGAGCGCGACCCGGACGTACTCGACACGTGGTTTTCGTCGGCGCTCTGGCCGCACTCGACGCTCGGCTGGCCCGATCCGGCCTCGGCGCCGATTGGCGCGGAGCAGGCGTCGCTTGCCGTCGTAGATGGAGCCCCTGACGCTCTCGACTTCTACTACCCGGGATCGTGTCTGGTCACCGGCCGCGACATCATCACCCTCTGGGTCGCCCGGATGGTGCTCGCTGGGCTCTACAACCTCGGCGACGTGCCGTTTCGTGACGTGTTCATCCACGCCAACATCCTCGACGGCAAGGGGGAGCGGATGAGCAAGTCCAAGGGCAACGGCATCGACCCTGTGGACATCATCGAGCAATACGGCACCGACGCGATGCGCTACGTGCTCTGCGAGATGCAGACCGGTACCCAGGACATCCGCCTGCCGGTGATCGCGAACTGCCCGAGCTGCGGCGCCGAGAATGATCTGGCCAAGGCGAAGGCTGCCGAACGATCGGTCTTCATTCGCGTCTGCGGCAGGTGTAAGGGCGAGTTTGACGTACTGGGTACGATGCCCAACGTGCCGGCAGCGAAGCTGGTCTCGAAGCGCTTTGAGGTCGGCCGAGGCTTTTGCACGAAGCTCTGGAACTCGGCGCGCTTTGCCTTCCTGAACCTCGAGGGCGGCGCGATCGCCGAGAGCGTGAGCCCTGAGCAGCTCGCTCTCGAGGACCGGTGGGTCCTCGATGGCCTCAACGAGGCGGTCGCGGCGGTGCAACGAGCCCTCGAGGACTACAACCCAGCCAACGCGATCGGCGCCGTACGCGACTTCTTCTGGAACGCGCTCTGCGACTGGTACCTCGAGCTGATCAAGCCGCGACTCTCAGCCGAGAGCGAAGGGGGGGCCGACAGTCCGAGCGCGCAGGTGGCCCGGCGGGTGCTGGCCTACTGCCTCGACCAGGTGCTGCGGCTTCTGCAGCCCTTCGTGCCCTTTATCACCGAACACCTCTGGCAGAAGCTCGACGAGCTCGTCCCCGAGCGTTCGCTGGGTGAGTGGGCGCAGCTCGAGCGCAGCGAGCTGCTGGTCAGCGCCGCCTGGCCGCGGTCGCGCGAGGCGCTCTCCAACGCTGCCCTGCGCGAGATCTTCGCCGAGCTGCAGGCTCAGACCCGCGCCGTGCGCGACGTGCGGGCCTCGGCGGGCGTCTCGCCGCGCCAGCACCTCGAGGTCACGACCAAGGTGCCCGCCGCGCGCGTCGAGGCCTTGACTGCCCACAAGCACGTGGTCGACGCGATGGCCAACTGCGCGGTGACCGTGGTGGACGCGGCGACGCGGCGTGAGGGTGACGCGGTGAAGGTTGCAGGCGAGCTCGAGATCTTCGTCCACGGCGTGATCGACGACGCGGCGGAGCGCAAGCGGCTCGAGGGCGAGAAGAAGAAGGCGCAAAAAGAGCTGACCGTCTGCGAAAAGAAGCTCGGCAACCCGAAGTTCGTCGACCGCGCGCCGGCCGAGGTGGTCGCTGAACAGCGAGAGCGCGCCGAGCGCTACCGCGCCGAGCTCGAGGCGATAGAGCGCGCGCTGAGCCAGCTGGGCTGAAAAGGGAGGCGAGACGATGCGAGATCTCAGCATCGGCACGATCGCGCTGAGTGTCGCCATCGTGCTCTCGACGACGCCGACGCAGGCAGAGGCGCGTGACAGCGATCAGCAGCTGCGGACGCGGCTTGTCGCTGCGGCTCCTGCGGTGACGAAGCAGGCTGGGGCCAAGCGCGAGGCCAAGGTGACCAAACCCGCGCCCGCGAAGTCCACGCCCGCGCCCCCCACGCCCGCAAAGCCCACGCCCACGCCGCCCACGAAGCCCGTGGTCGCCTCAGCAAAGGGCGACAAGGATCGGATCAACGATCCCATCCCTACGCTCGACGCCGAGGCGCCGCGAGGTAGGGCGCTGAAGACGATCGAGCTGCCGAAAGACACCGCGCCGCCGTTTTACGAGCGCGGCTGGTTCTGGCCCGTCGTCGGCGGCATCGCCGCGGCGATCATCGTCGCGATCGTGGTCGCCGAGAGCGTCGGTGGCGACGATCGGATGCCCCTCCCCTCGACCGCTCGCTGATGGAGGCGATCGCGCGAAGCGAAGGTCCTCGACGCGGAAGCTGGCAGATCTTGGGTGTTGAACTCGATTCGCGATCGCGACACGAGCTGGGCGCGGCAGGTCGATCACCTCACCCCTGATACGCTCCTAATTGAGCGCTGTGGAGATCGCTCGTTTCAGGGCCTCGGATCCACACGGCTTGGGCAAGAAACCGCAGGCACCAGCGTCTATCAGGGTAGCGACACGAGTGTCGACACAGCCCGAAAAGAGGAGCACCCTCGCAGCGGGATCATACTTCCGCAGCTCTGAGAAGGTCGCGTACCCGTCGAGCACCGGCATGGCGACGTCAAGCAAGACCAGCTCGATTTCGGGGTGGTGAGCGCTGTAGCGTCTGAGCGCTTCACGGCCGTTGGTGGCGACGAGCACGTCGTAGCCGATCTCGCGCAGCAGCCGCGCGTAGGCGCGTAAGACATGAGGATCATCGTCGACCAGCAACAGCTTCGACGTGAATGAGTGTCGCTCAGGCTCTCTGGATGGCGTCGGCGTGCTCGCTGGTTTGTTGTCGGGTGTGGCAGCCGGCAGCAGGATCGTGAAGGTTGTCCCAACACCCGGTTCGCTGCGCACTTGGATACGTCCTCCGTTCTCGCGCACCAACGTTTGCACTATCGAGAGACCGAGGCCCGTGCCCCGCTCGGCTCCCTTGGTGGTGAAGAACGGTTCAAAGACGCGGCTGCTGGTGTGTGCATCCATTCCCTCGCCCTGGTCTTCGATATCGATACGGACGTAGCGACCCGGGCTCAGAAAGAGGTTGCTCGATGTGGGGGCCTCCAAGAGTTGAGTGTCGGCGTGAACGCGGACCTTGCCCCCGGTGGGCATCGCGTCGCGCGCGTTGACCAGCAGGTTCATCACGACCTGTTTGAGCTGAACCGGATGCGCTCGTACGAGGAGACCCGCGTCGATGGAGACGTTGAACTCATAGGTTGGACCAAACGTGCGGCGACAGAGCGTCGCGACTCGGTCCAGCAGCCGAGTGCAGTCGATCTGAGGGGCCTGGGAGTTGCTGCCCTTGGACTGAGCGAGTCGAAGGAGTTGGGCGACGAGTTCTTTGGAGCGATTGGTCGCGTCTCGCATATCGGCGAGGCACTCGTCGAGCAAGGACGAGGCAACGGTCCCGATCCGTTGGTGTTGCTGCAGCAGGTCGATGGTGCTCACCAGGACAGATAGTAAGTTATTGAAATCATGAGCGATTCCAGCGGCTTCCGTGCCTGACGACTCCGCGCGTCGGAACTGGGCGATCTGCTCTTCGAGCTGGTCATAACAGCCGAACATGAAGAGGGTGTTGCCGCCGATCTGCAGTCGATCGCCATGCTCGATCCGATCGCCGATGACCGGCGTGCCGTTGATGCAGATGCCGTTTCTACTGCCAAGATCCTCGACGTTCCAATGCCCTCGAGCGTCGACATAGAGGCGGGCATGCTCTCGAGAGACATCGAGCTTGTCGAGGCGCACCTCTGCCGCTGGTGAGCGACCAATGATGGCTTGGCGTCCGGCAATCGGGTGCTTTCGGCCGGCATAGGCGCCAGCCAGCTCCACGAGGCAAGGGCCGTGTTGGCCTTGGTTGGTTTTGTGGGGGACCGACTTCGTCTCCGTCGAATGTGAACTCACCGATCAAACCCGCGACCAGGGAGTGTTTGCCTGGCGAGTCGGCTCCATGGCCGTTGGTGGTCAGGCCGCCGACCGATGGTAGCCGACTGACGTTAGCCGTACCACACTGGCGAAGGTCGCGCTAATCGGCTGGACGATTGCTATTCATGCACGAGACGATTGCGACCTGCATCAGATGTGATGCATGATTCACCTGAGCAAGACAGCACTGAAATCCACCACGCACACTCTTGAGTAACCGTTGACACACCAATACATTGGCCCATTCTGGTATTCGATGCTCACAGCCCATATGGCCCGACGATGACCCGGCCAGAAGCGTCAGCACCCGCATCCGATGATCCGCTCAGGTCTAGCGTTTCATTCTTACGAGAGCTCTTCGCCGACAGCACCATGGCGGCCTTTGTCGTCGACCAGCAGCGGACGGTCGTCCTCTGTAACGACGCCTGCGCTCAGCTCGTTGGTCTGACACAAGACGAGATCGAGCAGACGTCCATCTGGGATGTTTTCGCCCGTGGAGAGGAACAGGGGACGATCGGCGAGACGATGGTCGCGCTGCTGACGGAAGGCTGCAGCGATGGTGGTATCTCCGTTCGCTTCGAGAACCACGCCGACGAGTGGGTAGACGCCACGTTGGATAGCTTGCCGCTGCGCGATAGCGCGGGTGTGGTGGCCGCTGGTCTTGGGTTGATGCAAGACCGGCGCTCCGACAAGGAGATCCAGACGGGTGTTCGTGATGGGGCAAACACGTTAGGTTCGGTGGTCGTCGAGGCGACCGAGATCGCCGCGGATCTGGGGCGTCGAACGGGGTTGATCCTCGAGCGGACGACGAGCATGGCCGGCGCCGCCGAGGAGCTGTCGGCGACGATGGATGGCATGGCGCGTGGAGCTCAGAGCTCGCAGGTCAGCATCTCGAACGTCGCCGCGGCCACGGAGTCGATGGCGGTCGGGATCGGGGCCTTGGCAGAGAGCGCGCAGCGCGCCGGGGCGAGCGCCGCCGACGCCGTTCAGGATGTCGGCGAGGCTTCTCGACAGGTCAGCGCCCTCGACACGGCGGCGGCGGAGATTGGTCAGGTGATCGAGACCATCGTCGAGGTTGCCGATCAGACCAAGCTGTTGGCATTGAACGCCACCATCGAGGCTGCGCGGGCCGGCGAAGCAGGTAAGGGGTTCGCCGTCGTGGCTCGGGAGGTCAAAGACCTCGCCAAAGAGACCAGCGATGCCACGGGCGACATCAGAAGGTGGGTCACGGCGATTCAGCGCTCGTCGGAGGCCACGATCGCAGGGATCTCAAAGGTCGCGGGGGTGATCAATGAGGTCAACACCTTCGTGACCGCTGTCGCCGAGGCCGCGCAGGAGCAGATGTCCATGGCGCGGGAGGTCGCGGCTAACATTGACGGCGCTGCGAAGAGCATGGTGGAGATGGCCAAAGGCGTATCTGAGGCTGCGGCGGTCTCGGAAGATGTCGCCAAGTCAGTCAACGAAGCGGCCGAGGCCGTGGTGGAGATCAACCAGCTCACGAGTCGGCTGCAGGGGGATGTGGGGCGACTAGAGAGCGCTGGCGATGAGCTCTTGGCCGCGATCGCTCAATTCGGTCTCGCTGCCGAGGTCGAGATCTGGTGAGCGCTTGTTAGGAGCACCCCCCACAACTTCCTCCCGTCGCCGGGCACCGCACTGCCGGCCGCTATCGAGGCCTCAGAACGCTCGCCGTACCACCCATATGGCTCCTGTTTTCGGCTACGAAATCGGCTCGGCAGCTCAGCACCCGGCTGGCTCGGTCCCGAATGTGTGGCGGCTTACCTCCCGTCGCTGCGCTGGTCTGCGAAATCACGGCGGTTGTTGCTCGTCGGTTGCTTGCTACCAGCAGGCGCCCTCCTCGCTCCTACGCCGTGATCCCGCATCCTTCGCGCAGCTCGGTCCGGTAAGCTGATCAGCGCTCTAGCGTCTCTTGCGGCGGGTGATCAGCACGACGATCAGCACCAAGAAGGCGAGCCCACCGGCGCCGGCAATCGCGAGGTGTCGCTTGCGCAGCCGAAAGCCCGCGACGCGGAAGCCAGCGCCACCGCTGGCGCTGCCTGAGCTCGCCGTAGCAGCGGGGTTGACCTTCTCGCCCTTTCCCGGCGTGCCCTGTCCCTCATAGGCGCCGATGTCGAGGCCTTTGCCGCGCTTGGGTCGTGCCTTGGCGCTTCCTGGAGCGAGGAGCTTGCGTCGAGGTGGCAGAAACGTCGGCTGGGGTAGGCCGTCAGGGAAGGCGTAGCCCTTGGGGCCGAAGGTCTTCGGCTGGCCGGCGTCGAGCAGCGGGCTGCCATCTTTCGGCGTGAGGTCATGCCTAGCCAGGTCTTTGAAGCCTGGGTCTTTGCCGCTGCGGGTGTTCTGCCACTGCTTGGGCACGTCGCGCATGCCCATCGAGATCCAGTTGTTCGAGCCAGCGATCTCTTGCTTGCCGGTCGACCAGATGTATTGGTCGGCCTTCTTCTCATCGCCCTGCTGATCGAAGCCCTGCTGCAGCGCGACGCGCACGCGCCCGCCGTGAGCAAAGAGCACGTTGCTGTGCATCTCGATGCTCTCGAGCATCATGAAGTGGCGAAAGACGGCGCCGGACATCGTCGGCGGTACGATGATCGTGTTGTTGACGAAACGGTAGCGCCCGGCTGTCCCGCCGGTGCCGTCGCCACCTACGCGGATCGTCGCCCAGGCGCTCTTTCGGGTGCTGCGGAGCACGTTGCCGACGACATCTGAGTCTTCCCGAGGGGGGTGCTTTCCACGCGGGTCCCAGGGGTCGACGTCGGGGCCGATCAGCTCGAGCTCGTGATACCTCGCGCCTTCGATCCAGTTGAAATAGATCTCGTTTCGCTCCGCGCGAGACTTGACGCTGTTGCCGCCGATGGCGTCGTGGATGTAGCAGTGCTGCATACGGAAGACAGACCTCGGGAACTGCTTGCCGTTGGTCGACATGTAGATCTGATGGTGTTGATCTCCGTGACCGCAGTGGTGAACTTCGCAGTACTCCATCGTCAGCGAGCCGGACTCGTAGTCCGTGCCGAGGAGGCCGTTTTTGCAGTGGTGGATTACCGTGTCGCGTAGCACGACCCAGGCGCCGTGGTGGCGAAAGCAATAGTCGCCGCCGGTAATCTCGAGCCCTTCGACGATCACATGTTCGCCGTGGTCGACGTGCACCGTGAAGCCGCCCTTGGACGTGATCAACGGTCGCTTGCCATCGATCTTCACGCCGCGGATGGTGATCGGTCTGTCCTTCTTCCCTTTGGCCTTGATCGCGAAGGGGCCGTAGGTCTGGCCACCGGCGATCTCGACCACGTCTCCGGGCTTCAGCCTGCTCATCAGCTGGGTGGTCGGCGCCTTGATCGTCTCGGCAGGGCCGACCTTGTAGACCTTGGCTTGGGCTTGCGTGGCCGCGCTCATGAGGGCGAGCAGCGCACAGACAGAGCATATCGAGGATCGCATCCGGTCTCCTGCTAGGCGGCAGCGTCGCTCGCCGAGGGCGGCGAGGATCGTGTTGAGGTGGCGGTTGGCGGCTTCGGCGGCCGTGGCAGCGATGATGCTGCCATAGCCCGAAGAGATGGTGAACGATGGACGCGCCGACAGTGAGCCTGGAGGACCTGGTTGGTAGTGGCCTGAACGGCCGGGCTCGATCAACAGACTGCTAGAAAGCGGCCGGCAGTGCTGTGCTCGGCGACCGGATGAATGTGTAGGGTGATCTTGAGCGCTGCCAAAGCCTCCTTGTGGTCGAGCGACTCGACCAGGCCTCTCAGCAGGAGGTGAGCCTCGAGGCGGGGGCGGCCTGGGCTCGCTCGCGGGGCTCTCGCCGATAGAACGTGACGCCGCGGAAGGAGTCGCGCCTCAGCTCCCGCGGGACGTTGCGCATCGTCTCGGTCAAGCCGAGGATGAGCACCGCCTGGGGGGCCATCGCGCGACAGAGGTGGTCGAAGAGCTTCAATCGGTCGTCATCGTCAAAGTAGATCGCCACGTTGCGGCAGAGCACGATGTCAAAGGGGCCGCCAGCGCCGCGGACAGAGACCGGGTCGAGCAGGTTCAGCTGCTTGAACACGGCCAGGCCGCGGAGCTCGTCGAGGACCCTGAAGTGCGCTTTGTCGCGGGAGAAGTAGCGCTGAAGGCGCTCGCTGTGGAGGCCGCGGGAGACCTCGAGTTCGCTGTAGCTGCCCCGGTTGGCCTGCTTTAGCGCCGTCGGTGAGATGTCCGTGCCGACGATGCTGATCCGTCGCCCAGCCAGCGGCCCGAGCATTTCGCGGAGCATCATCGCGGCGCTATAGACCTCCTGGCCCGTCGAGCAGGCGGCCGACCAGATCCGCAGTGGCGCGTGGGGTCCCAGTCGCTCGTAGTGCTCCGGGATCAGTTTATGGGTCAGCGCTTCGAAGGTCCGTGGGTCGCGAAAGAAGGACGTCTCTTTGGTCGTCAGCGCGTCGACGACCTCGTCGCGGAGCTTGCGATCACGTCGGCAGCGCGTCGCCAGCGCCGCCCAGCTCGCGACGCCTCGCTCGCGGAGCAAGCTCCCGAGGCGGGTCTCGACGAGGTAACCCTTGCTGCGATCGAGGGCGATGCCCGAGGCCTCGTGGACGATCTCGGAGATCGCTGCTAGGTCGGCGATGTTGATCTTTTGCGTCACGGGTTGCCTCCCGCCGTGACAAGCTCAACGATCCGCGGGGCGATACGCTCGAGGGGCAGCGTCTCGTCGACCGCGCCAGCCTTGATCGCCTCGGCGGGCATGCCGAAGACGACGCAGGTCTCTTTGTCCTGTGCCAACGTCCAGGCGCCAGCGCGCTTCAGCAGCCTGAGCCCGGCGGCGCCATCAGCCCCCATGCCGGTCATGATCACGCCGAGGGCGGTCGCGCCGAAGACCGTGGCTACCGAGCGAAAGAGGTAGTCGACCGCTGGCCGACAGCTATGCTCAGGAGGATCGTCCGTGAGCTCGATCGACGCCGCTGAGCGGGTCCCGACGAGGCGCATCTGTCGGCCGCCAGGGGCGATGTAGACCAACCCCCGACGCAAGGGCTGACCATCCTCGGCCTCGCAGACCGAGAGCGGGCTCCTCTTGTCGAGCGACTCGGCGAGGGAACGGGTGAACTGCGGTGGCATATGTTGCACCAGCACGACGGGAACGTGGAGATCGCCCGGCAGGGCCGGGATCAGCTTGGCTAGCGCCGCCGGTCCGCCGGTGGAGACGCCGATCGCGATCAGCTCTGGCGCCTCGCTGGTGGGCCTGCCGGGAGAGACTCGGATCCGCTTCATCGCCTCGGTCGCCGGGGTCGGGCTGGGTAGGCGAGCTTCTGCTAGTAGCGCTTCAGCGCTGTTGTCGCGTCGTGGGGAGCGAACGGCGGCGTAGTCCGTGCCGCTGCTCCCGCGCAAGGCCAGCCTGGCCGCTAGGGTGGCGAAGATAGGTCGCAGCTGCCGCCCGAGTCGGGCCCTGTTTTCGTCCGGGTTCTTGGCGTTGGGTTTGGTTACGAAGTCGTAGGCGCCGCGCTCGAGGGCGTCGAGTGTGACCGTGGCGTTATGCTTGGTGGCAGCGCTGACCATCACCACCGTCGGGGGTAGCGGGAGCTTCTGGAGCTCCTCGAGCGTCTGCAGGCCGTCGAGTACGGGCATCGCGATGTCGAGGGTGACGACATCGACCTCGAGGTGCGCGAGCTTCCGCAGCGCGATCTCGCCGTGAGGTGCGGTACCAACGACCTCGGCGTCGGAGAACTCTCCAATGATGTCCGAGAGCAGACGGCGGTAGACGGCCGAGTCATCGACGACCAGCACCCGAAGCTTGCCCATGACACTCCCTCGTAGTCGATCAACGCGACGGGGCGACTAGGCCTCGTCGAACTTGTCGATCATCGCCAGGAGCTCGCCGCCGGCGTCCTGCAACACCTTGGTGTGCTCGTTGAGTCGCGTCGAGATGTTGTCGATCTCCTGCACGGCGCCAGCTGCCTCGTTGATTGAGACGGTGACCTCGCGGGAGACATCCGCGGCCTGGCCGATACCCTCGGCCATCTCGGCAACGGATCCCGAGACCTCGGCGATGTTGGAGGCCATGTCGAGGGCGGTCGCGCTCTGCTCTTCGGTCGCTGTGGCGATCGAGGAGGCGAACTCGTTGACGTCGTCGATCACCGAGGAGATCTTGGCGATCTCCTCGATCGTCGCTTGCGAGGATTCGACGATCGCGTTGATCCGCTTGCGGATGTCGACGGTCGCCGCGTTGGTCTCCTTGGCCAGGTCTTTGACCTCGCTGGCGACCACCGCGAAGCCCTTGCCCGCCTCGCCGGCGCGGGCGGCCTCGATCGTGGCGTTTAGGGCCAGCAGCTTGGTCTGGTCGGCGATCTCGACGATGGTCTCGATGACCTGCACGATCTCGCCGGCGGCGCCGCCGAGGTCGTCGACCTTCTGCGACGCCTCTCGCACGCTGACGACCGCGTCCTCGGCGATCTGTCGCGCGCGCTCGGCGTTACGGGCTATTTCGGCGACCGTGGCCGACATCTCCTCGGTGGCGGTGGCGACGCTGGTGATGCCGTGCTGGCTCTGCTCGGCGCCCTGGGCGACGTTGGCCATCGTCGCGGAGAGCTCCTCTGCGGCGGCGGCGACGGTGGTGGTTTGGTTGGAGATCGAGCCCGAGCGGGTGTCGAGATCCTCTGCGAGGGTCTTCACGTCGCCGACGACGGTGCCGAGGGTGTGGGCGCTATCGCGGACGCCGGCTTGTATCTCCTTCTCCGTCGTCGTGTCGACGATGTACTCCAGCGCGCCAACGATCCTTCCATGGTCGTCCCGAAGCGGTGTGCCCGTATAGCGGATCGGCAGCGCGCCGCCCTTACAAGCCGAGATGGTGTTGCCGGTGCGCACCTCACCCGACTCGAGGGCCTGCCGCACCCGGCAATTGGGCGTGTTGCAGTGCTCCGTCTTCCACAGATCGTAGCATTTGCGACCGATGAGGTCTTCGGGGCGTGCGCTGAGCAGCCCCGCTCCGGCATCGTTGATGAACTCGACAGTATGCTCGCTGTCCATGCTCATCATCGGCGTGGGGATGCTCCGAGCATAGTCGATCTTGCGCTGGACCTCGGCCTTGGCCTTGACCTCCTCGGTGACGTCCTTCCACATCACCGCTGGGCCGATGAAGGTGCCGTCATCGTCGTGGATCGAGAAGGCGTCGATCTGGAGGTGGTGCTCGCCTAGGGCGATGGTCGCCTGATGGGGGAAGCGCGCCGCGTGGTCCGCGATCAGATCGCGCTGATGGTGGGGGCGCTCATGGAAGATGTCGATGTTCGATCCCACGAGCTGGTCGACGCGGCAGGGCAAGAGGTGCTCGAGCTTGGCGAAGAGCGCGCGCGTCGCGGGGTTGATGTAGGAGATCCGTCCCTCGGCGTCGGCGACCATGAAGCAGACCGAAGCGTTCTCGACCAGCTGGCTCATCTGCGCGGCGTGGCGTCGCTGGTTCTGTTGGGCTTCGAAGGTCTCGTCGACGCACATCTCGTCGGGCAGTCGCTCGAGGTTGTCGAGGGCCCGCTCGACCAGGGTTCCCTCGATCACGGAGCCTTGCTGCGGGGCGATGCGCTCGATCGGCCCCAGGCTGCGTAGCTGCGCTGCGCGATGCTGAAGCAGCTCCATCGAGGGCGTATAGCCGGTGTGGAAGGCATCGATGCCGCTGAAGCCCTCACGCTGGGCGTGGAGCTGCCAGTCGGGGTCAATCGCGCTGAAGAGATCAGAGGTGAAGACTGTCGACGTGCGTCGATCATAGGTCACGATCGCGCCTGGCGAGTGAAGGTAGGGGGTGTGGGCGAACGTGAGCCGTCGGCGGCCGACGTTCAACTTCCAACCCCACTTGTCGACCTCGTAAAAGGGAAAGCCTGCGCCAAAGTGGTCCATCAGCCCGCTCATGCGGCTATGGCAGACCAAGACGCAGTCGTCGGCGACGAGCGGGCGCAGCAGGTTGATCGCCGAGCAGACCTCCGGAGCCTGGTGGTGCGCGATGATGTAGCGCACCTGCTTCAGATCGGTGACTGTCTCCGCCCGCGCGATCATTGCCGGGGCGTATTTCAGCCCGCCGGGATCGATGAGCACCGCGTCGTCATCTTCGACGATCAGGTAGGGGTTGCAGCTAGAGGCGTCCTCGAGGTCAGCGCCGATGAAGTAGATGCCATCACCGAGGTCTTCGACGTTGCCCACGTCCCCGATCGGTGCAGCGTCGGGGATCGGCGCGCTCGCTCCCGGCGCCCCAGCGGCGCTGGCGCCGCCGCGCTTCCGTGGGTTTTGTTTGGCGCTAGAAGCGCGCCGGCTTCGCTTGCTCGCCTGTGCTTCCACTTCAGTTGCTCCGGTTGGTCGGCTCGTTGGTCCAGAGACGCTCGACGCCGAGGACGGCGACGAGGCGATGCTGTTGTCGATAGACGCCCTCGAAGAGGTCGCCATAGGCCCCCCGAAGGTGGGGGGGCGGAGGCAAGATGGTGTCGGCCTGGGCGCTGACGATGTCGTCGACCTCATCGACCAGCAGGCCGACGATCTCATCTTGGTGACGCACCACCACGCTCCGCGAGCTCTGATCAATCTCTTGGGAGGGCAAGCCCAGGCAACGACGCAGATCGAGGATGGTCAGGATCTGACCGCGCAGGTTGACGATGCCACGGATGGTCTCTCGCGCCTGGTGCACTGGCGTCACGTCGAGCTGCTTGTTGACCTCTTGCACCGAGCCGATGTCGATGCCGCAGAGCAGCTCCCCGACACGGAAGATCACCAGGTCCACTCCCGTTGTCCCGCTCATCGCTCGTATTCCCTTCTTACAGAGCGACCGCGCTCGAGGAAGAGGCGGCAGCGCTCCAGCAGCAGGTCGCGGTCGAGTTTTCCCAGGTACTCGTCGACTCCGGCCTCGAAGCCCCGCCGCTCAGCGGCCTCGCCCATCAACGAGGTCATGGCGATCACGGGGAGCTGGGAGAAGCGGGGATTCTTGCGGATGGCGCGCGTCAGCTCGTAGCCGTCGAGGCGTGGCATCTCGATGTCGGTGAGCACGAGCGCCGTGTCGGGGTTCTCGTCGAGCAGCTCCAGGGCGTCGTCACCGTCCGTCGCGCGTAGGGTCTCGTGTCCCAAATCCTCGACGAAGCTGGAGATGGTCTGGAGGAAGAAGGGCGAGTCGTCGACCACGAGGATGCGCTGACTAGCGCTCTCGACGTGCTGGGCCGTCTCCCGCCGGTTGGCGAGCTCGGGCATCGAGGCCGCAGCGAGGCCCTGTAGATCGAGTAGCAGCAACAGTCGATCATCCATGACCAGCGAGCCGAAGACCCCCGGCTGCGTATGAGCGAGCTGATCGATCTCTCCCTCCACGTCGAGGGCGTCGACGAGGCGTGAGACCAAAAGCCCCGCTTCGCGGCCAGCCACGCGAAAGACCACCACATAGGGGCGCTGTTGCGGGGGGCGAGGGGTGACGCGGACGACATCTTCGATGCTGAAGAGCAGCAGGCTGCCGCCCCGATAGGGCATGGTGCGCGAACCCGCGAGCTCGACGATCCGATCCTCTTCGACGCGCTCAATCCGCTCTACCACCCCGAGGGGGACCGCGAAGCGCTCGCCGGGGGCGTTCTCGACGAGCAGCAGCGTCTGCTGGTCGCCCATACGACTGTCTTCGTCGTTGTCAGGCTTGACCGTCGGCGTGTCGTGAAGCCGCAGTCGGCGGCCGATGTTGGGGACGTCGAGGATCAGCGCTGGGTGTCCATCGCCGAGGATCGTCGCGCCAGCGAAGGCGTGGCAGTCGCGGAGGTGGTGGCCCAAGGGCTTGATCACGACCTCGGCGGAGTCCTCGAGGGTGTCGACGATCAGCCCATAGCTGAAGTCACCCGCCGAGACGACGGCGATGTTGAGCGCGCTCTGGCGGCCACGACGCTCCTTCCCCTTGCGCCGATCGTCCTCCGGGGCGCTGAGCGACGCCGACTCGCCTCGCCTCGGGGAGCGCCGGTCGGCGATGTTGGCGCGCGCGTCCTCGTCGGCGGGCATGCTCAAGACGTCGCAGAGACGTACCAGCGGCAAGAGCTCGCCGCGGCTGCGAAGCACGGCGGCGTCTCCGAGCCACTCGATGCGCTGCTGCACCTCGGCGGGGCGCACACGCTGCAGCTCGACGAGATGGCTCTGGGGGACCGCAAAGGGCTGGTTGCGCTCGCGAAGCAGCAAGCAAGGCAAGATTGAGAGGGTCAAAGGCAGGCGGATCGACAGGCGGGTGCCGCGCCCAGGGGTGGAGTCGATGTCGATCGTGCCCCCGAGCTTGGTGATGTTCGAGTGCACCACGTCCATGCCGACGCCCCGACCAGAGACGTCGGTGACCTTTTCGGCGGTGGAGAAGCCTGGGGCAAAGATCAGCCGCGTGAGGGCGGCGGCGCTCATGCTCGCAAGCTGCTCAGGGGGCATCATCCCTTGAGCTGCAGCCTTGCGTCGGATCGCCTCTGGGTCGATGCCCTTGCCGTCGTCTTCGATCTCGATCACGACCTGGCCGCCCCGATGGGCTGCCGCGAGACGGAGCAGACCCGCGGGGCACTTGCCGGCGGCGGTTCGCGTGTCCGGAGCCTCGATGCCGTGGTCGGCGGCGTTGCGCACGAGGTGTGTCAAGGGATCGCCGATGGCCTCGACGATCGACTTGTCCAGCTCGACCTCGCCGCCCTCGATGACGAGATTGATCTGCTTGCCCAACGATCGGGCGAGGTCGCGGACGATGCGGTTGAACTTGGTGAAGACCAGCTCCAGCGGTTGCATCCGCGTAGCCATGATCGCGTCTTGGAGTTCGGTCGTGATCTGATCGATACGCTGGCTGGTCTTCTCGGTCTGCTTGGGATCGTCTCCTACGCTCTGCACCAGCTGGTTTCGCGCCAACACGAGCTCACCGGCGAGGCTCATCAGGCTGTCGAGCAGGCCGATGTTGACCCGTAAGCTGCGGTCACGGCGCGGAGGGGCCGCCGCCCCATTCGACGAGGCTTTCGGGGAGTGCTCGGCTGGGGTAGGAGGCGGCTGTACGGCTGCCTTCGCGGGCGCCTCGACGACCTGTGGTGGCTCCTCAGCGGGTGCAGACGAGGGCTCGACCGGATCTGGCTGCGCTGCCCCACTGGCAGCAGATGGGGGTTCGGCGACGCTCGGAGGCATCACGCTTGTCGCATCTAGAGTGTTGAGCGTCTCGAGCCGTGCGACGTGAGGTGCGATGTCATCAGCTGTCGCGCCTTGCGGATCATCGAGCAAGGCCACCAGGGCGTCGGCTCCGTCGAGCAGGCCGGAGATGATCTCCGATGTGGGGACCAGCTGCAGGCTGCGGATCGCGCCGAGGACGTTCTCCAGCGCATGAGCGAGGTCCTTGATCGCGTTGAGCCCGAAGAAGCCCGCCGCGCCTTTCACCGAGTGCACGGCTCGAAAGGCCTTGTTGACGACCTCGGCGTCGACGTCGGCTCCCCTACGCTCGATCTCGAGCAGATCGCCCTCAATGCCGTCTAGGTGCTCGCGGGACTCCTCGAGAAAGATCTCGAGCAGCTCATCGTCACTGTCGCCGCTGTCGCCAGGTGAAGTGGGTTCCTGCTCCATGATCTCGTCTCGTGCTTGGAGCGCTTTGTTGCTGCCAATTCGACTCTGTTGCAGTTGTTCGCCTTCTGGATCATCGACTCGCAGGAGCGATTCTTTAGGAGCACCCCCACAAATTCCTCCCGTCGCCTGGCGGCACTGCCGGCCGCTGTCTATGCCTCAGAGCGTTCGCCGTACCTCCAGGTCGCGCGCCAGACTCTGTCCGATGCGCCAACTCTTTTTCCGCTGCTCCCATCGATGCGGGCGCGCTATGCTTCGCCGGCCTGTCCAAGGAGCGGCAGGATTGCATCGTAGGAGGCCGAAATGACTGACGATCCGAGAAGCGGCAGCGCCGAGGGTTCCAAGCAGAAGCCCAACGAAGAGGCCAACGACGCGGCCGCCGTCGATCCGAAGAGCTTGGATCTCTCAGGCGCGGATCTCTCCGGCAAGGAGCTCTCCGAGGCGACGCTGGCCGGCGCGGACCTCAGCGAGGCGGACCTCAGCGAGGCGGACCTCAGCGAGGCCAACCTGCTGAAAGCCGATCTCAGCAAAGCGAAGCTCACCGACGCTGATCTCAGCGAAGCAGACCTCAGCCGCGCTGACCTGAGCAAGGCCCGACTCACCAACGTCGACCTCTCCAACGCCGATCTGCGCAACGCCGACCTCACCGGCGCGAAGCTCGCGGGCGCGAACTTCGCGCGGGCAGACTTCGGGGAGGAGAGCTCGGCGGGTGAAGGTGAGGTCATTATGGCGGCCTTCGATGACGATGACGATCTCGCGATCGATGACTTCAGCGACCTCGCCTTTGGCGCCGACCTCTCAGGGGCCGATCTCACTGGGGCCGACCTGACCCGCGCCGACCTGACGGGCGTCGATCTCTCCGGTGCGAAGCTCGCCGGGGCGCAGCTCACGGGGGCGGTGCTCCGCGGCGCGGATCTCAGCGAGGCCGACCTCTCCGGCGCCGATCTCTCGCAATGCGATCTCACCGGTGCGGATCTCCACAAGGCTTCGCTGGCCGGCGCCTGCCTCCGCGGCGCGGTGCTCGGTGAAGAGCTCGATGACGACTTCGACAACCTGATGTCGCCAACCGTCGAACGTGACGAGATCAACTGAAGAGCTCGTTGACGCGTCGCTGGCTGGTGGTCGTGGTGTCTGCGAGCTGGCGTTGTTACGCCTTCTCGTCCGAGGTGTCGTTGAAGAACTCGCCGTAGAGCTGCTGAAAGCAGGTCGGGCAGAGGCCGTGGCTGACCATCACGTGGGCGTGCTTGACGAGGTAGCTGTCAACCTCATGCCAGAAGTCGTCGTCGTCGCGAATGCGCTTACACGACGAACAGATCGGGATCAGGCCGCGCAGGGTCTGCACCTCGTCGAGGGCTACGCTTAGATCGTCGGCCTGTTTCACCAGCTGGTGCTGCAGCTCGAGGGTACGCACGCCGACGTCGATCCGAGCGCGGAGCTCGTGAGGATCGAAGGGTTTGACGATGTAGTCGTCAGCGCCAGCGTCGAGGGCGGTGACGATCCGCTCTCGATTATCGAGGGCGGTGAGCATGACGACGTAGGGCCGGATCTTCGGCTGCTGCGCCTGTTCGCGAAGACGCCGGCAGACCTCGACACCGTCGAGCTCGGGCATCATCCAGTCCAAGACGAGCAGTTCAGGGGCATCTTGTTGCTGGAGCGCGTCCCAGGCGGCGGCGCCATCACAGGTTGCGACGACCTCATGCCCGAAGCGGTCGAGTAACGTGCAGAGGATCTCGCGCGAGGTGAGATCGTCTTCTGCGATCAGGACCCGCATCAGCTCTATCTTGTTCCATCACGGACGCCCTCGGCAAGACCGAGCTTGTCTAGTTGTTCGAGCAACGCGCGCTTGTCGATCGGCTTGGTCAGGTAGCCATCGCATTGCTCGCGGAAGGCTCGCATCACGTTCTTGTGGTCCGATAGCGCTGTCGTCATCAGAACTCTCGCGGCCTGGCTGTTGAGCAGACCGGCGCGATACTCGAGCTCGCGGATCTGCACCAGCGCTTGCTGCCCATCCATCAGTGGCATCATGATGTCGAGGCAGATCAGGTCGAAGTGCTGCTCTGTGGCGAGGGCCGCGCGCGTGGCCTCGACGGCCGCTTCGCCGTTCTCGGCGAGGTGGACCTCGCCATAGGGGCGTAAGAGCTGCTCGAGCAGCAGGCGGCTGGTGAAGTCGTCTTCAGCGATCAGCGTAATCATGCAGACTCTCTCATCGTCGCCGGGGTACGCGCGTCCGGTCGTCCTTTACCACCCACGCTCCCGCTCTCGATCGCGAGCGGAGAGCTGGCTATCTCGTCTCGCAACATCTCGAGCTCATGGCCGAACTCGGTGAGGAGCTCCTCGGCTCGAGCTGGTTGGAGGTGCTTGGCGTTGAGCTCGAGTTCGAGCGCCGTTGCGGCCAGGGCGTTGGCGCTGATGTTCGCCGCGGCACCCTTGAGCGCGTGAGCCTGCCGGCTGACCGCCTGGGCATCACTCGCGGCGAGGTGCCGCTTGATCTCTTCCAGCTGTCTTGGGGCGTCCTGCAGAAAGCCTGTGATGATCTCTCGCGCGAGCTCGACGTCGTTCATCAGCCTGGCGCAGAGCTCCTTCGCGTCGAAGATTTGCTTCTCTTTGGGTGCGGGGGGCGCCTCGTCTCTCCCCGCGGCAGGCTCGTCTTGCTCTTGGCGAGAGGGCAGGGAAGATGGCGCTTGGCTCCAGCGCTGGATCATCGTTTCGAGCGCCTGCTGGCTCAACGGCTTGGTGAGATAGTCGTCCATCCCAGCGGCGAGGCAGCGTTCCCGATCGCCTCGCATGGCGTGGGCGGTGAGGGCGATCACGGGGATCGCGCGGTTCTTGTCGCCCGCCCGCCCATCGCGCAGCGCTCGGGCGGCTTCTAGGCCGTCGAGCTTGGGCATCTGCACGTCCATCAGCACCAGGTCGTAAGAGAGGGTCTCCAGCGATCGCAGCGCGGCGATGCCGTTGCCGACGATGTCACAGGTGATGCCTAGCTTGCTCAGCATCGACGAGACGACCAGCTGATTAATCGGGTTGTCCTCGGCGACGAGCACACGCACGGTGGGCAGGTCGCGCGCCGCCATGGGGATCGGTTTGGGCTCTTGTCGCGCTGCCGGTCTTTTCAGCTCAGCATCTCGTGACTGCAGCTCCAGCACGGCGGTGAACCAGAACGTCGAGCCCGCCCCTGGGGCGCTGACGACGCCGATCTCACCCCCCATCATCTCCGCTAGTTGCTTCGAGATCGCGAGCCCCAGACCCGTGCCACCATGACGGCGCGCCGTGGAGCCGTCGACCTGAGTAAACTGCTCGAAGAGGTGCTCCTGCTTCGACTTCGGGATCCCCGGGCCCGTGTCGCGCACGGAGAAGCGCAGTGTCGCGTTTCGCTGGTCGATGCGCTGCAGTTCGACCTCCAGCGCGACCTCTCCCTCTTCCGTGAACTTCAGCGCGTTGCCGAGCAGGTTGGTGAGGACCTGCCGCAGCCGGCCGGGATCGCCACACAGCAGGGCGGGGACCTTCTTGTCGATGGTCGAGTGTAGCTTCAGCCTGCGCTCGCGTGCCCGGAGGGCCATCGCCGCGCCGAGCTCGTCGAGCAGGTGGTGCAGGTCGAAGTCCAGGCGCTCGAATTCGAGCTTGCCGGCCTCAATCTTTGAGAAGTCGAGGATGTCGTTGATCACGGTCATCAACGACTCGGCGCTGCTATGTACGAGCTCTGCATAGCGTCGCTGCTTGTCATCGAGATCGCTCTCGAGCAGCAGCCCGGCCATCCCGATCACGCCGTTCATCGGGGTGCGGATCTCATGGCTCATGTTGGCCAAGAACTGACTCTTTGCCGCGGAGGCCATCTCGGCTTTAGCTGCGAGGCTGGTCGCCAGCGCGGTCTGCTCTTCGAGGTGAGCGTAGGCCTCCGCGAGCGCCTGGCGCGCCTCCTCAGCGTCCTCTGCGACGCTGAGCGCGTTGAGCTGCGCTTGCTCCAGCTCCTCGACACGTGAGAGAGGTTGGAGCTCGATGTCGGGAGCTGAGTCGCGCCCGACGGTGGTCGAGGTCTGGCTATAGCGCGGTTCGCGCCCGAGCTGACGACAGAGATCGTCGACCTCGCGCTTGAGCTCGCGGACGCGGCTCTCGCGTCCCTGCAAAAGGCGGTTGATCCGGGCCGCCTCGTCAAGCGACGCGCTGAGCTCAGCCTCCGCCTCCTTGCGAGCCGTGATCTCGGCGTGGGTGCCGAACATCGTCAACGGCTGGCCGTCAGGGCTCCAGGAGACGACTCGCCCGCGGTCATGGACCCAAACCCAGTGCCCGTCTTTGTGGCGCATGCGGCACTCGCAGTCGTAGATCGGGCTCTCGCCAGAGAAGTGACTCTGGAGCAGCGCAGCGGAGCGTTCGCTGTCGTCGGGGTGAACCAGGCGCAGCCAGGTGTCGATCGAGACCGGCTGTAGCTCCTCGAGGCTGTAGCCGACGATCTCGGCCCAGCGATCATCAAAGACGGTGTGACCGGTGGCCACATGCCACTCCCAGGTGCCGACGTTGGTCACCTCGATCACATGCCGCAGTCGCTGCCGCTTCTCGTCGAGCGCTCGCTTCGACTCCTTCAGCTGCGTTTGGTCGATCGCCATGCTCAGCAGGAGGTCGCCTTCCGGATCGGAGAGGCGCTCGGCGAAGAAGAGCGCTTCTATGGGCTCGCCGTTGGGGGGGCGTAGCGTGACCTCGCGAGCGTGGATCGGGCCGCGTTCGCGAACCTCCGTGGTCAGCTTGGCGAGGCCCACATCGATGCCGAGCTCGGCAGGGGTCGAACCGATCGCGTCCTCGCGACGCTCGAGGCCGGTCGCCTGCAAGAAGGCGCGGTTGACGTCGACGAAGCGCGGCTCGTCGAGGCGGGAGAGGGCCATCGGTGTCTGTATCGACTGGAACACCGCGTTGAAGCGCTTCAGCGCGCGCTGCTGCTCGGTGATGTCGGTCAAGGCCGTCCCAAAGCGGCGGGGGCCGGCTTGGAAGGCATGGATGCGATAGGTTCGGCCCAGGGCGTACTGGTCGAAGACCTCTGGATCGGCGCCGAGCGCGATCGCGCCAAAGCGCGCGACCAGCCCCATCTCCTCTATCTCCGGGAGTACCTGGCGAACCCGGCGCCCGATGAGATCGGCGCCGCGCAGCCCCGTGATCTTCTCGAAGGTGCTGTTGACCCGGATGAAGATGTAGTCGACAGGCTCGCCGTTGGCGTCGAGCACGACCTCGTGGAGCGCCAACCCTAGGATCGCGCTCGCGAAGAGCCGCTCGTATCCATCTGTTGCGTTGTCGCGCCACTTTTCGGCTGTCTCAATTTGACCCACGTCGTTCACCGATCGCTCATCCCTTCGCCTTCACCTATCGACCACTTACCGGACGATATTGAGGTATGAGGAGCTTTTTCGTTCAGATCCCTTTCGAGCGCGTTGTCGCTCACACTCACCGTCGCGCCACTAGCACCACGACGGCTGCGTTTTCGCTCCGCGATCTTGGCTCGAATGGCGTCGGCTCGCTCGGTCCGGTCTAAGAGCACCCCCCACACATGCCTCCCGTCGCCGGGCAGCGCACTGCCGGCCGCTTTCCAGCCCTCAGAACGTTCGCCATACCACCCGTATGGCTCATGTCTTCGGCTACGAAACCGGCGCGGCAGCTCAGCACCCGGCTCGGTCCCGAATCTGTGGGGAAGCTCCTAAGCCTCAGAACGCTCGCCGTACCACCCATAGGGCTCATGTCTTCGGCTACGACATCGGCGCGGCAGCTCAGCACCCGGCTCGGTCCCGGATGTGTAGGGGGGCTCTGAGAGAGCTTTGCGGCGCCGCTAGAGCGCTGATCAGCTTACCGGACCGAGCTGCGCGAAGGATGCGGAATCACGGCGTAGGAGCGAGGAGGGCGCCTGCTGGTAGCAAGCAACC
>PDWJ01002739.1_pt1 | contig 22736 bp, 17 predicted proteins | sample 1430881 | NCBI WGS metagenome assembly PDWJ01 (sample SAMN01162460, study PRJNA174530) | Oral metagenome, whole genome shotgun sequencing project. | biome: Marine environment; feature: Marine mammal; material: Swab sample of the gingival sulcus; isolation source: swab sample of gingival sulcus... | reverse complement strand
TACAACTAGATTTTCCTTTTCCTCTTTTGTTAAATGTCTCTTTAAATATTTTCTTTCTATTTTTTTTAAAATTTCACCGGTATAAGAAACTTTTAGAATCAAATAAATATCTTTTGAGTTACTCGATACATATATGGCATCATTCAAGTAGTCAATTGCATAAGGTGTAAAAATTTCATAATCATAATAATTAATTAGACCGTATTTACCTTCTTGATTGTACTTTTTTAAAGTTTTTATTTCCTCAAGTTTATCATTAAAAATGGATAAATTATTTTCAAGAGAGATCTTACCTTTTTGGGATTTAATCATAGAAAAATTAAAGGCTAGAAACAAAGAATCACTTAAAGATTTAAATCTTCTTAAATTTCCTGATAAACTTTTTGAATTGATGAATCTTCCTGATTGATCAAAAAGATTTACCTTTCTGCTAACTACATCTGAAACAACTATATTTTTGTTAAAAATCATTAAGCAATTAGGCATCTTAAATTCACCGGGTCCGGAACCTTTTCCTCCAAAACTTTTGACAAATTTACCTTTACTATTAAATTTTTTTACCTTTCTTTGTCTGTAATCGAGTATATATATGTTACCTTCAGGATCAACATCAAATGCTAAAGGAGTAAAAAAGCTCTTTTCAAGAGCTTCAACATCTCCTTCAATAACAAAATCTAATTTCAAGTCATATAAGCGATTCTTCTCATCATTACTATTATTTTTGGAGAAAATTAGAACACAAAAAAACATCAAAAACAAGAAATTGATCTTCAAATGATACCCCCGTTAATTAAACAAATAGTTAAAAATTCCTTTTATGGTAAACTCTACGGAATCATTCTTACAACTTATTAGGTAAAACCAATATAGAATTACAGAAAAAACATTTAAAACTAAAATAAATATAATCAATAACAAAAAAAAGATCTTCTTTTTACTCATAACTCAAACTTATTATTTAAATTGACTGTTCCAAAGTTCAAAATATTTGCCTTTATAGTCTATTAATTCCTTGTGATCCCCTTCTTCAATAATTTTACCTTTATTTAATACGTAAATTTTATCAGAATTCTTTACAAAAGATAGTCTGTGTGCAATTATTATTTGTGTTATATCTTGTATATTATCATAAGAATTTAAAATATTTTTTTCTAGCTTATTATCTAATTGAGAGGTAACCTCATCTAAAATAAAAAAATTAGATCCTTTTAAAAAAGATCTTGCTAGTGAAAGCCTCTGCTTTTCACCACCACTTAGTAACATACCTTTTTCTCCAATTTTTGTATAAAACTTATCCGGAAGATCCTCAATATAATTATAAATATTTGCAAGCTTACATGCTTTAATGATATTATCCATACTAGCACTGCTATCAACTAAAAGCAGATTTTCCATAATTGTACCATTAAAAAAGAAATCCTCTTGTGGAACAGAACTAATAATAGATCTTAACGCCTTTTTATCTATATCATTAATATTTATACCATTAATTAAAATCTCTCCTTCATCAACTCTGTAAAGCTTAAGAATTAAATCAACTATTGTAGATTTTCCAGAACCAGATTCTCCAACAAATGCAATTTTTTTCCCTGATTCAATTTTAAAACTAACATTATCTAAAACTAGGTTAATACGATCATTATTTTTGTAACTAAAAGATACATTTTTAAACTCAATCGTTTCAATTGTATCAATATTATTTTTTTCGTTATTTTCAAAGTCCAATTCAGTTTTTATATTTAGATATTCAAGAACTCTTTCAAAAGATACTTTAACATTTTGAATTGTTATATTTACTCTTGCCAGTCTATGAAAAGGTTTAAATAGTTTTCCAATATAGGTATAGTATGCCAACAATAACCCTAGAGTCAAATCTTCTTTTACGACTAATGATGCACCATAAAACAATAATAATAGAGGGAATAAGACATTAAATAAATCTAATATTGCATAAGAAAACTTAGAAAACATCTCCCTACATATACTTATTTTTATTAACTCTCTACCTAACTTAAGTAATTCTTTTAACTTCAAAGTTTCATTTGAGTTTATTTTTATCAACCTAATACCATTAAACGCTTCTTGAAAAAACACTAAAATATTTGTGGCTTTTTCTCTATAAATTTTTGAATACTTTTTGATAATTTTACCAAAATACTCCGTTGTTAGATAGAGAAAAGGAAAAACTAAAAGTGATAATAAGGCAAGTTTTGAGTTTATTAAAAAGATTATTACAAATGTTATAATTGCTATACCCAAATCAGTTACTATACCAAGAAATAAAGAGATTATAAAATATTGAATCACCGAAACATCAGTTTCAATTCTTGAGATTAGTTCTCCTGTTTTATTTTCTTTGAAAAAAGATAGAGGTAAATTTTGTAAATGCTTGTATAAATCATATTTTATTTTAAACAAGACATTGGAGCTAATGTATGTATAAATATATGATTCTATGAGTTTTAAAAAAACTTTTACCAAAATAATATCAACACAGATAAACAGTAATTTTATTAGCAAGCTATTATCTTTTGCTATTATCACATCGTCAACGAGAAATTTTAACATCATTGGTTCTAATAATGTTAAAAACAAACCAACAGCAATTAAGAATATCAAAATTGTTAAAAGTAAGAAGTATTTTTTTATGTATTTCAGTAAATATAAAAACATCACAAAGTTAAAATAAACTACCTAGATTTCATTTTTAAATATTATTGTTATTTATTTACATTTAATTTAACTGTTTTTATAATGTGGAACCAGTATCATTATCTTCCTGATATGGTGCTGAATCAGAAGAAGAGCAAGAACAACTTATAAAGTCAATTTCTCCCGCATCTATAGCTTCAATTATTTTAGTAAAACTCGTTTCATTTACTTTGGGTAATTCAAATGTAGAATTCATAATGTCCTCCTTGTATTATTAAAAATCTAGGTAGTATGTCGTGAGAATTTATTTAACAAATATTTTCTTTTTGCAATCTTACACATATACTTATCAGAATTCATTAAATTATATTTTATTGGACAAGGATCACAATAAGTAATATACTTACATAAAGTACATTTTTTATTTATTTTCAATTTTTTTTCTCTTACACTTTTTAATTCACTCCACAACTCTCTAAAGGTTTTATCTTTTAATGATAATTTTTCTCCCTGCTGTAAAGAACAAATAGATAATAGACCTTCTGAATTTATTTGAAAAGAATTATGACCTGCACCGCAAGGATACAAGCCTTTACTACTATTTAAAGCCTTTGCTCTATCTTCAATTGTCACTTTTCTCTTTTTTTCAATGTAGATAGAATTTATTTTATTTATTTTTTCGTACAATTGACTATCTATAGGAACCCTATTTATACGATTACTGCTTTTATCTAATTTATCTATCAAATCATAAAAAATAAAACAGTCAACACCAAGACTATTCGCAATCTCAACCATTCCATCTAGGCAAGAAATATTACCTTTCAATAGTATTATATTTAATTTGAATATAATACCACATGCTTTAAGATTGTTTAAATTAGAGAGAACTTTTCCAAACTTATTTCTTTTACCAACTACCTTTCTATAACTTCCTTCATTTGCACCATATAAACTTATGACAAGTTTGTATGGTGGATACTTACTAAACGAACAAATGATTTCATCATTAATACAACAACCATTTGTTGATACTGTTACTAATATTCCTTTTTTCACTATATATTCGTATATTTTAACAAAATCAGGATGAAGAGTACACTCTCCACCAGTCAATTGTAAAAACAAACAACCCATACTTTCAAGTTCATCAATAATCTCATATATTCTAGATATATTCAAGTTATTTATGTTGTGTTTTTTATCCACAAAACAGTGAACACAATTAAAATTACAATAACTAGTCAACTCAAGAACTCCCTTTAAGGGTATTCTTTCATTTTTCGTATCTAATTTTTTTCTTACAATATCTAAAACAACTTTACTCATCTCTATTTCTTTTGAATATTATCCCTAATTTGACTAATTCAGCTATATATTTTTTAATCGCAACAGACTTTTCAATATCACTCTTTTCAATACTATAAAAACTTAAAAGACTGTCGAAATCATAAAAGCTTTCCAACTTTTTCAATATACTAAACCCCAGATCATTAAAAGAAAAAACACGCTTATCTCTGATTGATATAACTATCCTTTCTCCGGAGATTTCTCTTAATACCATATCCTTATTCAATATAAATTCATCATTCTCTATTATCATATACAACTACAGAAATAAAATAACAAAAAAAAAAAAAATCAAGATTTTTTGACAAACTATATTTTAAAGAAGGTTTATAGAGTTTGTTTTTATTATTGATAAATTTTATACCATCAAAAAACTCTAAACTGTAATTTTTATCTTGATTTCTAAAACTACTGGTGGTAAGTTCTATAGTGTTACAAATGTAAAGAAATTGGAAAAGATTTTCGATAATATTTAATGGCTCGTCTTTGCCTTAATTCTGCTTTTGCTTCTTTTTCAGACTAAAAAAAAGAGCTTTTGTTTCTTTTGGCTACAAAAGAAGTTCCTAAAAAAGTTTATAGATTTTAACAAAAATCTATAAACTTTTCCCAGACTTATAGATACTTATGCGGAAATTAGGTTATTTAACAATTTAGGAGAAAAACTTTTAAATAAAGTATAAGGCTTTAATTTCAATTGAAAATTTGAATTTCAGAAGACAAATAAAAAAGGGTAGTTTTTATGCCTACCCTTTTTTATTTAGAACTTTAATCAAGAGTTCTGCTTATTTTTCTCATTGATGATAAAAACAGACCTACCCCACCAATCATCAATACTATTATTGATAATAATTCAAACATTGTCATATGTCTCATAGTAAAGTTTATGGAGGTTATTACTCCAAAGATAATCATTATTACAGAAGCCAAAAGAAGAAACCAACCTATATAGTTTTTAGAGTTGAAGAACACCATTCCTACCCCAAATATAAAAGGTATGAGCATATATCCCGAAGTTAATCCAAATCCTCCTATTGAGTATAGCCTCATACCAAAGGAAAAGGAGTTTGAAACTGTAATAGCATTTAAAAATAGGTAGCCACCGGCAATCATCATTATCAAACCAATGAAAAATCTTCCAACTCCTCCTTCGCTACCACCTGCTCCCTCTATTTTTAACCTTTGTTTATATTTTTCTATTTTCTTGTACTCTTCATAATTCATTTTTTTCTCTCCACTTTTATTATAATATAATATAAATAGGGAAAAAGATTTTGTCAATATTTGTCAATAAAAATTTTGTTTAAGATCCTCTTTCTTAGTAGATATCCGGTATATGAAAAAGTTAATCCCTAGAGAGGGTTCCTTCACAAGTTTTATTTATGCTTTCTCTAAACACCAATCTCCATTTTTCCCCAACCTAACAAGATCAAAATCTAACATATCTATAAAAAAGTTGGAGTGTGATATAATAAAAACAACTCTTTCTTTTGACAGCTCTTTTAATAAATTAGATATCTTTATTAGAATATCAAGAGAAAGAGAAGAGTCCGGTTCATCTAAAAGAAAAAGATCTTTATCTTGAGTGATTGTAATAATTATGGAAATAATTTTCTGTAAGGATCTTGGCAGCTCAAAAGGGTCTGTATCTAAAATCTTTTTATCAATATTAAAAAATTCTAAAAGATCTTTAAGTTTAAATATTCCCTTATCACTACTTTCACTTAGTTCTTCTCTTACTGTATTATGAAAAAAGATCTCCTCATTGTTCTGAACAAGATACCCAATCCTAGAGCTGTCAAATTTGGTAAAAAAACCTTCATACTCCCTATCTTCTCCACTCAAAATCTCAAAAAGTGTAGTTTTTCCTGTTCCTATATCTCCCGTAACAACTACTCCTTTATCTCTTACCTTTAGAGAAAGTTTCTTTAGAACCTTTTTTTCTCCAAAAGATTTACTTAAACAAGAAATTTCAAACATATTTTAACTATTTCCTTTATATTGTTACAGAAGATTTTAGGAAAACTTTCTGATTTTAGAAAGTATCAATTTCTATTGATAGGGATCAACCCTTACCAATCTAACAGAAGATCTAAGATAAGTTCTTATTTCTATAATTAAAAGATCTAGAAAAGAAAAGGTCAAATTTATGTGTGGATATACAGGAGTTTATTCTCTAGGCGGCAGAATAGATAATAAAGAAAATATTAAAAGGAAAATATTAAACTCAGAGATCTATATAGAAAACAGAGGTCCTGATGAGAGAGGTTTTTATGAAAATGAAAAATCTATTCTACTACACAGAAGATTAAAGGTTATATCATTAGATCACGGAAAACAACCTTTAGTTAATGGCTCTTCTACCCTTGTTTATAACGGTGAAATTTACAACTATAGAGAGTTAGGTGAAAAGTATAATCTGGATACAGAAAAATCTGATTCAAACCTTCTATTTCAGCTTTTACAGAAAAAGGGGATCTCTATAACTAAAGAACTTGACGGTATGTTTTCATTTGTTTTTATATCCAATGAAGGTATTTTCTTATCAAGAGATATTGCCGGAGAGAAACCCCTATACTACTCCATAGTTGGAGACCTTTTGTACTTTTCATCTTCTCTTTCAGCCTTAAATAGTATTCTAGATAAAGAGCTCAATAAGACGGTAGTTGTTTTTTCCATGATGTATGGTATACTAAACATGGGAAAGGATACAATTTATGATGGTATAAAAAGCTTAGAGCCTTCTACTTGGTTAAAGTTTACTAAAAACGGATCAAAACAAGAAAACTATTTTAGAGTATGGAGAGATAAAAAATATTACAGCTATAGTTTTGAAGATGCAAAAACTAGGTTTGAGGAGATCTTAAAATCTGCTGTCAAAAAGAGACTTATAAGTAACAGACCTCTTGGTGGATTTCTTTCAGGTGGAGTTGATTCCTCCGCTATAACATTTTTTGCCAATGAGTTTAAAGAGGATTACACCACTTATAGTATATCTATTGGTAGTGATATATCTCTTGAAAATTATCATGCAGATCTATTGTCAAAATCTATTGGAAGTAATCATATAGCTACAGAGTATAGAGATCTTAGTTTAAACAGCCTTTTGGAAAATCTTGTAGAGAGTAAAAAACTTCCCCTATCTACTCCAAATGAAACAGCCATAGATATTTTATCAAAAAAAGCTAAAGAATTCCTTACTGTTGTTCTTTCAGGCGAAGGAGCAGATGAACTTTTATACGGGTATAACTACATAAGCAGAGGAGGGTTTGATTATATTAGATACAGATATAAACAATATCTAAAAAATAGAGCCTCATTTGGTAAAAGCCTAATTAGATTGTACGGAAAGCTTGAGTTCATAGATGAGCAGGATATATTCCAATTTTACTTTAGGAGGGTTGGGTATGATCTTCTGCTAAATATTCTTTCTCCTGAATATAACTTAAAAGAGATAAGTGAAGAGATAAGGGAGTATTTTGATACTCTTTTTGCCAGATATAAAGAGTTTTCTGTTTATGAAAGGTGGCAATCAATCATATTTGAAATAAATCTAAGATCGCTGTTGGAGAGATTGGATTTCAATACTATGAACAACTCACTTGAAGCCAGAGCTCCATTTGTAGATAGAGACCTTATAGATTTTTCTACAAATATTCCTATTAGCTACAAACTCAAATTTAGATCTGAAAAAAACTGTTTCTGTGATAAAAATGCTCTTGAATTTTCTCAAGAAAACGATACTACAAAATATATTTTAAGATCTATATTAAAGAGAAGAATCCCAAAAGAGATACTAGAGAGACCAAAACATAGCTTTCCTGTACCTTATCAAGAGTTAAATAGCGAAAAAAACATAAACAATCTTCTTAAAAAGTTGAGGAGAAGCAATCAATCTATTCTTAACTACAGAGGTGTAGAAAGATGTTTACAATATCTTAAAAATGATAGTAGTGGATTTACTACATGGATTGTAAAGAACTATTTAGATTTTGAAGGAATTATTCTTTAACTAACCTTTTTCTAGAGATACTAACCATTCTTAAAACCGATCTATTTTTACTTTAAATAGCCTCTTAAAATTATAAAGGCTACAAAACCAATAAAACACAAAAGGATAGTCATATTAAATCTAAAAATGCAATATTTAGCTGAAGAGAATATAAAGTTTTTCTTTAAATTATTACCCTTTTTCTCAACAATGGAGATATAGTTTTCTAAGTAGATCTTCTCAAAATTTGTAAACTTATCACTATCTATATCTTTTAGTTTATAGATCCTCTTTTTACTGCTCTTTAGATCTATAAAGCCACCACCTTTTAAACTTTCTATTACCTTCCCTTCAAGTAGGGAAAATTTTTTACCACTTTTAAAAATCCAAGAAGTAAATTTTCTCGGCTTACCTAAAGATATTACAACATCTCCAATGATATCAAGATATGAAATCCCCAATTTTTCAAAACTTTTAAAGGTGTATTTGTCACTAATTTTCTGAAATAGATCTTTAGAGTAAAGTTCTGTAAATACAGCCCCAATTAAGTAGTAGGTAAGTTTTGTGGTTGAAACTCTTTTTTTACCTTTACTATCAAATGATTCCATATAAACTTTTTGTGTAAGAGATTCCATAACTTTTGATTATCCTAGTTGTTTTATCTATTCATACAGATATTGAATTATCCTAGTTTATCTATTAAACAGAGCAGATAATTGAACTTTTTAAGAATTAAGCTTTAAAAGTTGATTTAAAGTAATATCAATAATTGTTATAAAAAAATATATTTTTTTGGATCTTTTAAAAAACTTTTATGTATAATTGGAGTGTTGGGTATTATGAACAGCTCTAAACACCGTTCATAAATTAAAGAGTTTAATAATTGGAGATTTTGTTTGATGAAAAAGATTATACTATTGGTTCTCATATTCGCATTTGTACTATCTGCTGAAGTTACAAGAAAGAAGTTTGGTACAGACTACCTCTTTTTTAAAGAAGACAGCATAAAAATAGATAAAGAAGATGTTAACGGCTTGGTAAAAGAGTACTATAGGACAGGAAAATTAGCCGGTGAGTTTAACTATAAAAATGGAAATCTTGACGGAGAGCAAAAAGAGTTTTATAAAAGTGGAAACATATTAGCTATTTACCATATGAGTGATGGTATGAAAGATAAAAAAGGTGTTATGTTTTACGATGATCCTGATAACAATCTAAAATATCAAAGAGACCTTAAAAACGGAACAGGACAAGCTACTGAATTTTACCCCAACGGTATGAAGAGAAGACTGTTTGCTTATAAGGATGGAAAACTTGTTAAAGCAACATTTTTTAATGAGGACTTTGAGCAAAATAGATTCGAAAGAGATGCAGATCAACTCTATGCTGAAGCCCAAAGCTATGTAACAGAAAAACTTTATTACCATGCAATAGATGCGTATGAAAACTTTTTAAAAAACTACCCTGACAATGAAAAGGTTCCTAACGTTGAGTTTCTGATAGCTTTTACATACAACAATGATCTAAATAAAAAAGATCTTGCAAAAAAAATGTACAATGAATTTATAAAAAAATATCCAAATCATGATCTGGTTCAATCTGCAAAGTTTGAGATGGAAACAATGGGAAAAAATCTTAACGAAATTGATAGTTTTAAGATAAACGGAAAATAGTCTAAATTTCAATTTCAACTCTATTAAAACCCGGGCTTAACAATAACTTTTTAGTTAAATTCGGGTTTTTTATTTTTTTAGAAAACTTAAATAGAAACTACTTAGAGTAGCGAACAAAATATAGTTTATAAAATCAATAAATGGAGAATTGTAGTTTATCGGGAAATATAGACTCTCTCTATTTTAGAGTGGCTAGATTAAGAGGTTAATATTATATTGTACTAGTTTAATATAATCAAAGAGGCTTTATGGGAAACAATAAGATTAGCTCTCAAATTAGGGTTACTTTGGTCAAAAACCTAGGTAAAAAAACAGCTCTAATTTTGGAAGAAAACCATATCTCTTACAATGATATGATAAGTAGTTCCAGATTTATCTTTAGTAAATATTTGGAGGGTAAAAACTACTCCAAAGTTTCTATCTTTATGGAAAACAAGCCTCTCTGGTTCTACATATATTACAGTTCTATAATAAATGAATCAATAGCTGTTCCTATTGATCATATGGCTGAAGCTGAAGATGTTTCATACATTTTAAATGATTGTTCTCCTGAGATAATTTTCACATCAAAAGAGAATGAGTCAAAACTTAGAACAGCTGTTGAATCAGTTGAAAACAAGCCTATAGTAGTTGTTATAGATCAACTTGAAGAGTTTGAATCCTCAACTGAAGCTGAAGATATTGTTATAAATGATATAGAATCTGTTGCGGTAATTATATATACATCAGGAACAACCGGAACCCCTAAGGGTGTTATGTTAAGCTATGATAATCTACTATCAAATATGGAAGCTGTAACAGATCTTGTTCCCATATACAAACCAGATGATAGAGTTCTTCTAATTCTTCCACTACATCATATATTTCCACTTGCCGGAGGAATGCTTGTTATGATGTATATTGGTGCTACAACTGTATTTGCTCCATCTCTAAACTCCCAAGATATTATAGACACATTAAAAAAACATAAAATTACTCTTATTCTAGGAGTTCCAAGATTTTATAAACTAATTGCCAACGGAATTAAGTCTAAAATTGATAAAAATAAGATTGCAAAAATATTATTGAAGATATCATCTACTCTAGGTTCAACTTTTCTTTCAAAAATATTTTTCAGAACAGTACATAAAAATTTAGGTGGAAACATAAAATTCATGGTAAGTGGAGGAGCTGCTCTTGGTAAGGACACTGCCGATTTTCTCAAAGCATTGGGTATAGATGTCTTAGAGGGATTTGGAATGAGTGAAGCATCTCCAATGATAAGCTTTACAAGACCAAATGCCATAAAACCCGGATCTGTTGGGCATATAATACCTTCAGGAAAGGTCAAAATATGTGAAGATGGAGAGATTGCCTACAGAGGTAGAAATGTAATGATTGGTTACTACAATAGACCGGAAGAAACAGCGGAAGTTATAAAAGACGGTTGGTTACATACCGGAGATTTGGGATATCTTGACAAAGATGAATTTTTATATATTACCGGAAGAAAAAAAGAGATTATTATTCTTCCAAACGGTAAAAATATAAACCCTGAAGAGATTGAAAATAAACTTTTAAACCTTTCCTCAAAAATAAAAGAGTTGGCGGTTGTTCAAAAGAAAAACCTTTTAGCCGTTATTATTCACCCTGAAATGGAATCTCTAAAAAGAGAGGGTGTTGCTGATATTAAAGAGTATTTTAAAAATGAAGTTATTGACCTTTACAATAAGAAAACTACTCAGTATAAGAAAATTAGAGATATCTACATAATAAATGAGGATCTTCCCAGAACACGACTTAGCAAGCTAAAAAGATATGAGCTGTCAAAATTTATTGATAAAAAAAGAGCTACGGAAAATATTAAAGAGAATAAAGAAGAGAGTTCTAAAGAGCAAAAGATTATCTATCAATTTTTAGAAAGTCAAAGTGGTCAAACCATTATGCCGGATGATCATTTGGAGATTGATATCGGGCTCGACTCTTTGGACAAAATAAATCTTCAAGCCTTTGTTAAAAACAGTTTTGGAATTGATCTAAAAGAGAAAGAGCTTGTTGAAAACTCAACAGCGAGAAAACTTTCAGATTATATAGCAAATAAAAAGAAATTTCTTAATGAGAAGGCTGTTGATTGGAATAAGATTTTAAAAGAAAAAACCAATACACAACTTCCTAAAAGTTGGTTTTTACATGGAATGATAAAGTATGCCGCAAAAATCTTACTATTTTCATACTTTAGATTATCTGCTAAAGGTGTCAAGAATCTTCCGGAATCCCCTTTTATATTAGCTCCTAACCATCAGAGCTATATTGATGGTTTGTTTGTAGCTGTTTTCTTAAAAAATGTTGTTCTAAAAAAGACATACTTTTATGCAAAAGAGAAACATGTAAGGTCTAAGTGGATAAAATTTATTGCAAATAATAATAATGTGATTGTAGTAGATTTGAATAAAGATTTAAAACTTTCTCTTCAAAAAATGGCAAAAGTTCTATCAAGTGGAAGAAATATTATTATTTTCCCTGAAGGTACAAGAACCGATGATGGTAGTGTAGGTAATTTTAAGAAAACTTTTGCTATATTGAGTAGAGAGCTGGATGTTCCTATTGTTCCCGTCGCCATAAACGGAGCTTATAATGCTATGCCTAAGGGTAGTATTATTCCAAAACCTTTTAAAAAAATAACTGTAGAGTTTTTAGATCCTGTATACCCTAAAGATCATGACTATAATACTCTGCAAGATGAGGTCAAAACTAAAATTATAAAATCTATAGAAAGTTAGGAGAAAAGATGGCTGTTGCTGAAGGAAGAGTATTTAAGTTTGATGATGAGTCTGAAATTAAAACGGAGTTTTTGGAAAACTTTGAATATGGTGGTAAAAAGCAGGAAATTGTTTACGAAACAGATGAGTTTAACGCTGTTTGCCCTTTTTCAGGGCTACCTGATTTTGGTGTTTTAACCATAAAGTACATACCTAAAAAACATATTGTTGAGTTAAAATCTCTTAAATACTATATAATATCTTTCAGAAATGTTGGGATATATCAGGAGAAAGCCACAGACAGAATCTTCAACGATCTTTTAAACTGTCTAAATCCTGAGTATTTAGAGGTTAAAACTGTTTATAATATAAGGGGAGGAATTAAATCTACATGTACTATGAACAGTAAGGATTATAAGTAGCAAGAAATACAGCTCAGTATTATATACTTAAATAAACTATTCTCTTATTTAAAAGATCTAAATTTTGGTTTATTGTTACAGATAGCATTCTCTAAAAAAATTAAGATCCGAACATTTAATAGTTTATTTGGAGGTTTTTGAAATAAAATGGAAGATTTTAATATATTCCCAATTTAATAGAGGGAAATATCCAGATTAATACATTAAGGATTTGAATTAGATGAAAAAGAAAACTAAAACAGATGAGTACTTACTATACTTTACTATTTTAAACTTTGAAGATTTTGAGGAGAGCTTTGGTAAGCTCACTAAATTTTATTCGGAAGAGATAAAAAATATCATAAAAAAGGGACTTGATATAGAGGTTGACGTAGTAGCTGAAGATAAAAAATCTTTATTGATAAACCTTGGCGAAGAGTTTGAGGGTGTGATAAAATCTTCTGTAAAAATGAAAGAAAACTTAGAGTATATTGTAGGCTTAAACAGAGACTCAAATTTTAAAATATATCCTATTTTTGGTATTATTCTTTCCAGTGAAATAAGAACGAACCCTTTTAAAAAATTAACTCAAGGTTCTATAAAAGATATCTCAAATATTGAAAAAGGGTATTTTTTAGTTTCCGAAAAGGTATCTCTTTCAAAAGAGGGTGAGTATAAATTTAAAGATTACAACTTACCAAAACTTCTATTAACAGATGGTGTTAGGGTTAGAGAGTATGAGAGACTTGAAAGCCTCTTTATAGAGAAGAGTGAATATGAGATTCTGGATAGGTTTGTAAATTCAGAAAGAACAAATGTTTTTGTTCTTTACGGAGAGATAGGTACCGGTAAAAGCTGTTTAATAAATAACTATATTGAAAAAACAGATAATAATTACACTAATGTAAAAATATCTGCGTCTAAAAATATTGAGAGTATATTTGAGCCAATTATAGAGCTTACAGGTTCTCTTCTTCCGGAGTTTGATTCTATAGATAGATACAGTATGGATGATATATATGAAATCCCGGGTATTGATGAGATTGATCCATTCAGTAGAGAGAACTTGAAAGATCTTATCAAAACTCTATATTTTGGCAATGAAAGTCTTACAAAAAATACAGACTTTAATAACCTCTATTTAAGAATTTCTATACTCTTTAGAGATGCTCTGGAGATTAACTATAACTACTATAAAAAACCTATAAACCTTTTTATAGACGACTATGATAATCTAAGTCAAGAGAGTTTAGATATTATACTCTCTATTTCAGAAAATATTACAAAAGTTCCTCTTAAAGTTATTATGTCGGGACATGAAGATCCTGAAGATAATGATTTTAATTGCTCCTATCAAAAAAAGGAGGTGGAAAACTTTAATAAGGATGAGTTTGAAACCTATATAAAGCTTGTATTTAACAGAAAACAGATGACTAAAAAGTTTAAAAATGAGCTCCACTCCATAACGGATGCAAACCCCTACGCTTTGAAAGAGTATCTAACATATTTAATTTATAATAAATATGTAATACCTTCAGGTAAATATGTAAAACTGGACAACTATAAACTTAGTATCTTTTCTGAAAACCTAATGGATCTTTTTGAAGAGAAGTTTAAACAACTGGATAACAACTCTGAAAATCTATTGAAACTTTTTTCAATTTTTGGTTCAAGCGTAAGTAAAAGTGATCTTGATAGTCTACTCCACAATCTTAACTATCCTTATGAGTTTAGGGAAGGAATTGAGAAACTTGTAGAACTTGGTCTTATTAGAGTTGGAGAAAATAGATACTATATGAATGAGCCAAATATAGCAACTACACTCTACAGTTCAATAAGTGATGAAAATAGAAAGAGGATACACAATCTCATAGGTAAAATATATGAGAATAAGAATAGTCTAAGATTTACATTCAAAACTTTTTATCACTACTATAAGGCTGAAAATATAGAAAAAATCATCTCTATATTACCTAATCTCCTAAAGCAATCATATATAAGCTTAAACTATCACTCTCTCAAAAATATAATCCGTTTGACAGATAAAATATTTAACAGTGAGCTTGAAGAAAATAGTGATGAAGTAGTTGCTAATTGGTTTAGAAATAAAATGTATAAAGTGAAAATTTCAAAAGAGATTGATGACGGTCTTACAAAAGAGTTTGATTTTGTGTGTAAATTCCTTCTTTCAAAGGAGAGATTTGAAGAGTTTCTTAAATTTTCACTTGAACTTAGTTATAGATACCTTGACGAAAAGAGAATTAGAAAGTTTAACACTATAATTAATAGAGCTCTTGAGGTTGCGTCAACACATAAACATCCTAGAATAGAGGCTGATCTTCTTGTTCTCCAATCTAAGCAACACATAATGAATGAGGATGTAGAAAATTATAAAATAGCCTTGACTAAGAGTATCAACATATATAGAGAACTTGGGGTAAATCCTTATGAAATTGAACAGGTTCTGGATACTCTGTCAATATTCCAATTTTATACTAAAGATTATACATCTTGTATAGAAACATCAAACAACCTTCTTTCCATTTATGAGGAGAATATTGATATAAGCAGAGCTCTTCCTGTTTTAGAAATGCTCGCTCTATCCTACCTCATTAAGAAAGATTATACCAATGCTGAAGAGAGGTATAAAACTTTATACAACCACTACTCTAAGCTTGGTGAATATGAGCTTAAGAAAGAGATTGAGATTAAGCTTTGTGAAATTTTAAGCTATAATGACAAACACTACTTGGCAATAGAGATGCTCACCAATCTAATTGAAAACAATAGGGTTTCTCCCCTATTACTTATGAAATACAACGAGCTTCTTGGTAAGATATATATGTTTATGGGTGATTTTGACAACTCCATTGAATCTTTCATAAAGTCCAATCAAGCAGCCTATGAGGGGGGTGAAAGATCTTATCTCTTTAAATCTTACATAAACCTTGGACTTTTCTATCTTGAGCTTAAAGATTACGGGGTTGCAAAAGATTACTTCTCTAAAGGTAAAAAACTATATAAAAGCGGATTTAACAACCATATAGCCAGAAGCTTTATAATGATCTGTGATTTTGGTTTAAACGGCAAAAGCGATCAAATATATTTGAAGCTTAGAGAAACAATAGCTGAAAATAGCAATATTGGAAACCATGTAAAATTTATTCTAAGTCTTGCTCTATTAAATGTTCTCTATGATCATAACCACTATGTTAAAGTTAGAGAGATAATAACCATAGTAAACGGATTTATTGATTCCATATATGATTTCAACTTAATTTCAAAATTTAAAGCTTTTGAAAGAGATATTTTGAGAGTAAAAAGAAGTGTTAAACTACTCCCTACCGTAAAGGAGAGGGTTAGTAATAGAGTAAGGAGGAGATTGGTTAAAAGGAGAAGTTCACTAAGATGAAAAATTCAGAATATTTTAATATAAAAGGCTCTAAAAGTGTAAATAGTGAAATAGAAGTTAGTGGCAATAAAAATGAAGCTTTACCTGTTATTGCAGCTGCTCTACTTACAAAGGAAAAGGTTATTTTAAGGAATATTCCGGCTATAGAGGATACAAAGATTATGATCCAAATAGCCAAAGAGTTGGGTTGTGTAGCGGAGTTTGAAAATAACACTCTCACTATAGAAAGTTCACCTTTAACAACTTCAAGTATGAACGACAATTTAAGTTCTAAAATAAGATCTTCTCTACTTTTTGTAGCTCCCCTTCTTCATAGATTTAAATCTGTTAAACTTCCAAACTCCGGTGGAGATAAAATAGGAAAGAGAAGAATAGATACCCACCTTGACGGTTTTATAAAAATGGGAGCAAAGTTGGAAACAGAGAGGTTTCATACGCTTTCTATAGATAAACCACAGGCAGTATATCACCTTTTTGATGAAGCCTCTGTTATGGCAACAGAAAATATTATAATGTTTGCTTCTCTAATTGAGGGCAAAACAACAATCTATAATGCAGCTTGTGAACCACATGTTCAAGGTTTATGCAATATGCTCTCAAAGATGGGTGTTAAATTTGAGGGTATAGGTACCAATAGGTTGATTATAAATGGGGTTAAGCAACTTTCAGGTGTTGAGCATACCATTGGTTCTGATCATATTGAAACAGGATCTTTTATAGGTCTTGCGGCATCAACAAATAGTAATTTGAGAATTAAAAACTCATATACTGAACATATGGATGTTATCATTCCAGTCTTTAGAAAAATAGGAGTATCTATTGAAATTGATGGAAATGATATATTGGTAGATGGAACTAAAGAAAGATCTATCGTATCTGATTATGATGGTACAATTCCCGTTATTTCAGATCAACCTTGGCCATGCTTTCCTGCAGATTTAACAAGTATAGTAGTTGTAACAGCTCTCTTCTCAAAGGGAACAATAGTTGTGCATGAAAAAATGTTTGAAGCTAGGCTGCTATTTACCGATAATCTCATTAGAATGGGCGGTAAAATAGTACTTTGTGATCCTCACAGAGTTGTAGTAAACGGTCCGTCTAAACTAAAAGGTATAGAGATGTCCTCTCCTGACATTAGGGCAGGTATGGCACTGCTGATAGCCGCTTTAGCAGCAAAAGGATCTTCAACTATTAGAAATATAAGACAGATTGACAGAGGATATCAAGATATTGATAATAGACTGAAAAAAGCTGGTTTTAATATAGAAAGAAAATCTTAATAGCGGATAACACAATCTCAAGATACGGGTTAGTGATAATAGTAATAGTTAAAAAACAGGTAAAATCTTTCTATTTTTGGAGATATTGGCATGATACTAAACTTCTTGAAAACAAAGAGAGGCAAAGATCCATTTTCAATTACTCTCATAAATAACTATGAAAATGCAAAACTATTCTTCTCTAAAAATAGAACTAATTGCTTTAGAATCTATGACAAAGAGATTACTCAAATTCCTTTAACTATTGATTATTATGATGGCTTTTTTGTTATAAATCACTATTGGAAACAGAGTAGTACAGAGAGTGATATTGAAAAGCTTGTAAAGAAAGTTAACTCATCTATTCTGGAGTCTTTTGAAGTATCTCAAGAAAATATATTTCACAAATATAGAAAGATAAATTACGATAAAGAACTTTTTCTTAATAGTGAAGGGATCTCTTCATTTTTAACTGTATATGAAAGTGGTATTAAATTTGAAGTAAACTTAAAAGATTATCTTGATACGGGAATCTTTCTTGACCATTCACCTGTAAGAGAAATAGCAATGAAGCTTGGTAAAGAAAAGAGAGTATTAAATCTGTTTAGCTATACATCCAGTTTTTCACTTTATGTTTTAAAAGGTGGTGCAAAATTTTGCAGATCTGTAGATATATCAAACACTTATGTTGATTGGTCTAGAAGAAATCACATACTAAATAATATTGATAAGAGTTTGTATGAAATTAGGAGAGATGATTGCCTTAATCATCTAAAGTTTTCAAATAAAAAAGGTGAAAAGTTTGATTTTATAATAATGGATCCTCCAACATTTTCCAGATCAAAGAAGATTAAAAAGTCTGTTTTCAACGTTCAAAAAGATCATGTTGAAATGATTAATAATGGGACTAATCTTCTAAGTGAAGGAGGTGTTATTCTATTTTCAAATAATCTCACAACTTTTAAAATGGACAAACAAATTTTAAAAGAATATATAGTTAAAGATATATCGGAAAAGACAATTCCTTACGGATTTAAAAATAAAAAGATACACAAAACTTTTTTGATAAGAAAAAAATAGGAAAGCAGGTATCTTTTCAAAAAGCAAAAAACTTACAAAATTTATTTTATTTAAATAATTTAGATCTAACAACTTGTACCTCTTAAATTCAAACTTCTTTAACTATATCATAAGTATTAAAAATTATGATACTTGCTTTAATTGAATAAAAAAACGATATTTGGTTGTTAATATCTTGATTACCTCACTAAAAAGTAATTGGGGTACTACTTTTGTTGTCTTTGTTTTAAGAGGACAGGTACTCTTTTTAGAGTATCATATTTTTAAAGGTGTAATAGATTTTTATTTTACTGTATTATACCTCAATATTTATTCGTTAGTATGGATCTTATATGGAAGTTGATAAACAACTGAGCACAATTTTAATAGTAGATGATGAACCCCTTTTCTTGGATACTCTTTCGGATCTTTTAGATATTATGGATTTTAATGTTAAGCAAACAACAAGCCCCATTGAAGGTCTAAAAATTCTAAAAAGGGAAAATATAAAGCTAATAATATCAGATCTCAAAATGAATGAAATGGACGGTATTCAGTTTCTGGAAAAGATAAAGGAGTACAACCCAGAGATTGAGGTAATAATTCTAACAGGATTCACAGATCTTGAACTTGTTCTTTCAGCCTTAAAAAAAGGAGCAACAGATTTTATAAGGAAACCTATAGATATAAAAGATTTAAAAACTGCAATATTTAGAGCAAAAGAAAAACTTAGAAAAAATCTTGATCTTAAAAGCTATTATAAAAAAGTAGAATCTCAGAATATTGATTTACTTAAATATAAAAATATGCTGGAAAACAGGGCAAAAGAACTTGAAGGTGCATACGATAAAATTACAGATCTTAATTTTAGATTAAAGCAGAAGATTGACCATCAAGTTAAAGAAATTGTTGCTAAAGAGAGTCAAGCAAGATATGGTGAACTTATACAAGGAATTATACATAATATAAATACTCCTTTATCAACAATTATTGGAGGTCTTGATCTTTTAAAAATGATTATAAAAAGAGACAAAGAGAAAGAGGAGTTTGATTTTGAAAGTTTTTTGGACAGGATTGATAGAATTTCCGGAGCAACAAAAAATATTAGAAATATAATTCAAAATATGCTTAAGAGATCCAGATCTGAAAATTCTGTTGAGAAGATTGAAATTGATATAAATGAACTTCTTTCTCAAGAGCTTGAGTTTTTAAAAGCAAATATGTTTTTTAAGCATATGGTAACTAAAGAGATAAACTTAGCCAAAGATTTACCAGTATTTAAAGGTGTTTATTCAGATTTTTCTCAAATTTTCTTAAATATAATAAAAAATGGTATAGAAGCTATGTGGGAGAAAGAGAGTAAAGTTCTTGGAGTATCTACAGAAAACGATAACAATAAAAATATAATAGTTAAGATATCAGATACCGGTTCAGGTATAGAAAAGGAGAATATTGAAAAGATATTCAGTATATTTTTTACTACAAAGCCAACTGAATCACAAAAAAAGGTTACAGATCAACCTGTAGGAAACGGTATCGGTTTAAACACGGTGAAGAGACTTGCTGACAGCTACAATATAGATATTAAAATTGATACTGCTGTTGGTGTTGGAACAACTTTCATCTTAACTATTCCAATAGAAAATTAATAATTTATTACTCCATATTGAATCTATTTTTAATCAATTATTGATATATTTTTTTTAAAAAAAGTTCTTTCGAAAATAGAAAAAGTTGTGTTTAATCAGATTTAGAAGAGTTTATAGGGTAAACAATACCTGCATAATTGTTGGAATTGTTACTTAGTAAGCAGCAAAATATTGTTTGTTAACATTAAACATATCGGGGTGTCAAGTTATGGAAAAAGATGCAGTTTTACAATTTTTGTCAAAAATTGAGATCTTAAAAGATCTTTCAAAAGATGAGCTTTCTCTAGTTTATGAGAAACTTAGAAAGATTGAAATAAAATCTAATAAAACTCTATTTAAAGAGAATAATACAAGAAAAGCTATGTACTTTATCTACAACGGTAAGGTGGTTCTTTTCAAAAAAACACCTTACGGAGAAGAAAAAACTCTTTCAGTTTTCTCAAAGTATGATTTCTTAGGTGAAGGTTGTCTAGTTGACGATTCTCCACACTCAACATCTGCAAAAGCTATGTTGGACTCAGAGGTTTTAGAGCTCAGAGCAGAAGATGCTAAAGATCTTTTTAATGCTTATGGAAAAATAGGTGTTAAGATATACTCCAGAATGAGTAGAATTGTAACCAGAAGATTAGGTCAAACAAACACAAAATTTGTTAACTCCTCTGCCCAGTATCAGTCCGGAAGAACTAGAAGTGAACATGATCTACTTGGAGATAGAGAAGTTCCTCACGAGTGTTACTACGGAGTACAAACATTAAGAGCTATTGAGAACTTTAATATAAGTGGAGTTCCTTTAAACTTTTACCCTGATCTTATAGTTGGTCTTGCTCAGGTAAAAAAAGGAGCAGCTATAGCAAATCACAAGTTGGGACTTCTTGATGATAAAGTTAAAGATTCAATATGTAAAGCCTGTGATGAAATTATTAATAACAGTTTCCATGGCCATTTTGCCGTAGATATGATACAAGGGGGAGCTGGAACCTCTACAAATATGAATGCTAATGAGGTAATAGCAAACAGAGCTCTTGAGATTATGGGTTATGAAAAAGGGGATTACCACCACTGTCATCCAAATAATCATGTAAATCTTTCTCAATCAACAAATGATGCATATCCAACAGCGGTTAAAATAGCTTTAATTAGAGCTAATAAAAAGTTGGTAGAGGTTCTATCCGATCTAATAGAATCCTTTAGAGTGAAATCCGAAGAGTTTAAAGATGTTATAAAAATGGGAAGAACCCAACTCCAGGATGCGGTACCTATGACCTTAGGTCAAAGTTTTGATGCTTACGCAACAACTTTTACCTATGAAATTGACCGTCTAAACCAAAATGCTTCCCTATTTCAAGAAATAAATATGGGTGCAACAGCCATTGGTACAGGAATAAACTCTGATCCTGATTATCCTGCATATGTTACAGAAGCTCTAAAAGAGATTACAGGAGAAGATCTTTTCTTATCAAAGAATCTTGTTGAGGCAACTCAGGATACAGCAGTATTTATTATGTACTCTTCAGTTATAAAGAGATTAGCAGTTAAGCTTTCAAAGGTTTGTAATGATCTAAGATTACTATCATCAGGACCAAGATGTGGTCTAAACGAGATAAATCTACCTAAAATGCAACCGGGTTCTTCAATAATGCCGGGTAAAGTTAATCCTGTAATACCTGAGGTGGTTAACCAAATAGCTTTTAAAGTTATTGGTAATGATTTAACTGTTAACCTTGCTGTTGAAGCAGGACAATTGGAACTTAATGTAATGGAGCCTGTTATTGTTCAAAGTCTTTTTGAATCTATAGAAATGCTAAAGAATGGTATGAACACCCTTATGCATAGATGTGTAAACGGTATATTCTTGAAAAAAATCTATTAGAAAAAGAGGAACTTGATGATATTCTTAAACCTGAAAATATGGTAAAACCAAGAAAGCTTAAAAAGAAATAATAAAAAAAAGCCTCCAAATTTGGAGGCTTTTTATATTTCGATTGCTTTATAAATCTCTCATTTTAGCTATAAACAAAATAATTATTTCCCAAAAGGTCTTGATTTATGCAGATTTGTTTTGTTGTTTCTTGATAGTATTTTGTTAGTGAAAGAAAATCATGAATGGGTTACCTTCTTTAGTTCAATTGAAATTGTATGCTGAAAATTTTCAAACAATTTCAATATATTGCTCAACTGCTTTTGTAGGTTCGATTCAGGAGAGTATATCATTACATTTACAGCATTCCTAAAAGCAGGATCAATCCCCTTTTTATCTTTCTTTAGAATCTTTTCTATATCTTCAAGTCTATTAAACATTTTACCAAACATTGTTAATAACTTACCTTCCACCAGTGCACTCCTAAACATCAATCATACAGTTAATGTACAGGAAATATTGTATAAGCTTATAATTGGGTGCAGTTATTAATTGTGAATATAGAATACTAAGAAAACGCTCTTTTTTCTCCTAATTATTTTGGCTCTTTCTGTAATATTATGGTTGCATTTTTATTTTTCTAATATGTGGTAAAAATCCAGTTGCCATCAATATTTTTAAAAAGAAATAATTCATA
>PDWJ01002022.1_pt1 | contig 22741 bp, 19 predicted proteins | sample 1430881 | NCBI WGS metagenome assembly PDWJ01 (sample SAMN01162460, study PRJNA174530) | Oral metagenome, whole genome shotgun sequencing project. | biome: Marine environment; feature: Marine mammal; material: Swab sample of the gingival sulcus; isolation source: swab sample of gingival sulcus... | reverse complement strand
CAACCGGGCCCTCGGCATGGTCATGGGATTATTGCTGTATACGACCCCGATCATTTATTCCGACGCCATCCCAAACCCCGTCGTTCAAACGCTGATCCGATGGAATCCCTTGACCTATCTGGTCTGTTCCGCCCGCGATATTATCATTTACGGCACGCTGTATGGTCCGACGCAATATATCGTTTGCGCGATAGGGTCTCTCTTGGCATTTGCACTCTCCTGGCGCTTATTTTATGTGTCGGAACACCAGCTTATTGAAAAAATGATTTAATCCTGATGGCTTGAATTTTTGGGTTCTTCGACACTTGCTATGGGAAGTTGTCTTACCTGGAAAAATAGATGTTCGAATTCTCTGATTTTATGCGAAATACAGGAAGTATATTCGTCAATAAGTCAAATTTTCCATATGATCCGTCGATGAGTCAATTTTTATTGAATTTGGGCTCATTGCTATATTTTTGAAGAAGTAGTCTTTTCAGCTTTCCAAATAGCTGCTCCAGTTTTATGGAGATGATTAACGGTAGGAACCAAAAAGGGAAAGCCTGTTTGGCCGTGGAAATCTTTTAATGAAACGGAAAATTTGGCTAAATCTCCAAGCGTCCCCAACTATATATTTTATGAAAAAAGCATTAAAATACTTGCTTGGAATGGAAATAGTTCAGCCAGAGGAACAACTCTATATTTTTTTGCATATCCAAAAATGCGCGGGGAGAACGATTATCCTTCATGCGATGAACCAATTTGGTGAGGCTGGAGTGTTTCATGACGGACGCTTTACGGCAGAACTCGCCAAGCAGTATGGAGGGATGGGCCCCCGTACGCTAATTTTGGAAGCATCAAAAGAGAAGCCGTTTATGAAAAAACAATGGTTTTCAGAAGTTCTTCAAAAATACAAAGGAGAATGGCGAAAGCAACTTCGCCTGATTGGAGGACATCGGGCATACTACGGTATGCATGAATTCGTTGAAAAACCAGCGCGATATTTTACGTTTTTACGAGAACCTGTGAGTCGAATAATCTCCTGGTACAATAATGTGCTCCGTCTTTCCCTTGAGCATCAAAAAATTTTGAAAACTGTCCGGGATGATGGACAAAGAGTTTCTTTTGAGGAGTGGCTGGGACGCGTAAATTTAGCGGCGCATTCCATGACAGCATTTCTCGCGTTGCGGTACTATGGAGAAAATGTGTTTGATTTTGATTTTGTCCCAACAGAAAAGGATTTTGAAAAAGCAAAAGAAGCATTGAGGCAGATGTACTTTATTGGTTTGACGGAAAGTGGTGAGGATAAAGATTTTATGTATCAACGCTTAGGCATAACACAATTTATCTCAAATCAAAACGTTGGGAAAGAACAAAGTTCATATTTCTATCCTCAAAATTATGAGGCTGCCAAAGAATTAATCCTGACAAAGTGTCCATTCGATTATGAACTTTATGAATATGCCAAAACGCTGAATCAGGAAATGAAAATGCAAATTGAAGATTACTACAGAGCTGTAGCATATACTCGTTTCAGGAGAAGGGTGTTCACGAAAACACAAGCTCTTTTCTCTCAGAAGTTTTTTCAAAATCAGAAGCGTGATTGATAACAAAGTATTGTGTTGAGATAGAAAGGGATAAGCACCATAACCATTCAATAATGTTGTCCAGGCGTATACACAAAAAGATGGTGAGAACTGTGCTGTTTAAATTTGCATTGTAGGAAAATCGTAAATGAGGAAAAGAATGAAGCAGGGCCAACATCGGCGAATCGATTTGAATAGCGATCAAGACATAATGTGTTCGCCGACTCATCTTAGAACAGAAGAATCGCTGGTATCGGTGAAGAATATTTCCAAAAAATTTTGCCGAAACCTCCGACGCAGTATGGCTTATGGGATTGCAGATCTATCAAAGAACCTACTCGGCCTGAAACCTCAAACTGATACCTTGCGTCAGCATGAATTCTGGGCGCTTGAGAATGTGAGTTTCGATGTACAACAAGGTGAAACGCTAGGTATTATTGGGGTTAATGGTTCCGGGAAATCGACTCTTTTGCGCATGTTAAGCGGTATCTTCCCCCCTGATAGTGGAGAATTGGTGGTTCGGGGAAAGGTTGGGGCGTTAGTCGCTGTCGGAGCAGGATTCCACCCGCACATGACGGGGCGTGAAAATATTTATCTGAATGGAATTATTCTTGGAATGACCCGAAAAGAGGTTCAAGAAAAGCTTGAGAGCATTGTGGCCTTTTCGGAAATTGGAGACTTTTTAGATGCGCCAGTTTCGACTTACTCTTCTGGCATGAGAGTTCGTCTGGGGTTTTCGATCGCCATACACGGAAATCCTGACATTCTTCTGGTGGATGAGATTCTCAGTGTCGGGGATCTGAGTTTTCGGAATAAAAGTTTACGCCGGATGCACGAGTATGCGGAAAAGGCTCGTGCTATTATTTTTGTCAGCCACAATTTGGAACATATCCGAGTCTTATGTTCACGAGTGATTATTTTAAATAACGGAAAAATTGAGTATGACGGAGATACTCATGAAGGGTGCGCCAAGTATCAAGAGATGTCCCGTACTATGCGTTCCGAAAAATTTACCACTGAACAAACCCAACAGTTAGACAGCCGTTTTAGATTACGCTATAGTAGTGGCGATGATATTGAGATCCTCGATTTTTGCGTGTTGGACAGACACCATCAGAAAACAACCTCAGTAGGCATGAATGAACCTCTTGTGATAACGGCACTATTTAAAGCCAAACAAGAGATTCAGGATGTGTACTTTTCTGCCGCAATCATCAATGAACGAGAAACTCCCTGCATCATCCTGAAAAGCAATAATTATAATAAGGTCCGATTCCCTCCTATAAAGAAAGGGAATTATAGATTACAGATCGAGATTCCGGAGCACCATTTAGTTCCGAATGTTTACCGCCCCCAACTGAGCATCAGAAACTCAATAACTGGAGAAACCTATGAAAGAATTTGGCCGAACCTTTCTTTTCGAGTCTCGACAGATGGAAACACATTAGAAAGGGGAATCATTGCTGTGAAAGAACATTGGACGTTACAGCATATATCTTAGGGGCATTTCCAAAGCTGAAACCTGAAGGATGTCCACACTCTCAAGACCTTCTCAGCTAGGGGAGGCAGGGTAGAGAACGTTTGGGGCAGTTGTCGGGGAGCGTGAGGAGGAAATCGTTATTCGTATATTGCAATATTTTGGACGCATCAACCGAATGAACACTGATGAAATAATTAAGGAAATAATGTTTTAACCTGTGATAGAGTTATGAGCACTGTCAAGCCCAAAAAAATTGTCGGTATCATGTTGATCAAAAATGAGGATCTCTATATTGAACGAGTGCTTCAGAATATCTTAAACTTTTGTGATCAACTTATTATTGCAGAAAATTATTCGCAGGATAGAACGTATGAAATTGTCAGGTCAATTGCTGGGAAGTATACAAAAATCTGTCTGCATCGGGTCAAAGATGTTAAAGAATCTCATGAACTGATTGAGGGGTTTGCCGGATCTGACACCTGGATTTTCAGAGTGGATGGCGATGAAATTTACGACCCCGGTGGCCTCCTGAAAATGCGAACAATGTTGAAAGAAGGAGCGTTTCAGGAACACTGGTGCATATCCGGAAATATGCTGAATTGCACACGGCTCGATTGTGTCCGAAAAATGGCAAAAGGCTATTTGGCTCCCCCCGCCCGGGCTGGGATGGCACTATATAATTTTGCGCTTATCCACAGTTGGGTCAATTGTTTTCAGCGAACACACTCCGGAGACATCACATTTAAAGATGGCTATCACGCCGGATTACGTTATCAGTTAGGGGATGAGTTGTCATGGGATGCTTCGTACTTCAGATGTCTTCATACGGTCTTTGTGAAGCGAAGTTCGATGGAAAAAACCCTTCTGCTGAACTCGCGTTGGAATCCATCGGAATCCTCAATTAAGCGAGAATTGTTTATCAAACGCTTTCGAAAAAAATTAGGATCGAAAAGGAGAGTTCCTACGAAAATTGCCGAGATGGTATGGCATTCAAAACTTTTCTTTCGGCGAGATTGGAAGCACCAACAATATAAAAGGGGGCATCTTGTTGAAAAGAATATTTCTAATTTTTTATAATCTCTAGAGGAATCCCTTATAATGTTTTACGATACGGGCGACAAAACGGATTAGTTCTAACAAAATTAAGGACTCCGTGTATGTTCTTGGGGAGGCGAGCCTCCCGGAGGTAGCCGTCAACATATAAGAGGAACTAACATAATTGACTATTCATGTTTCCATTTTTTTCTAAAAGACGCGAAATTGTATATATCATAGAGCAAGCCAATTGGAGTATTCGATGGGATGGCTTCTATATCACCAGTCATATAAAACAGATCCCCAATGTGCCTATTCGGATGAGTCATGATTGGCTGCCTATCAAAAGATCTTTGCTTCACTTTGGCTCAAGAAATCTCTACCTGCCCGAAAAGTTTCGAAGGATTCATAAAAGTAATTCCGTCATATTCACCTGGTTTCACTATGGCTCTGACCAGCCATCAGCGTACACAAAGGATTTGCCGGAGGGGTCGAGACGGGCCGATCTGATTCATACGAGCTGTCAGATCAGTAAACAACAGTTGGTCTACTGGGGAGCCCAGGAAGAAAAAATCGTTGTGATTCCACTTGGTGTCGATTTGCAACTTTTTTGTCCGATAACAGCAGAGGAAAAAGTGCGACGAAGGAAACTGTTGGGCATTCCCGAACATGCGATTGTAATCGGTTCATTCCAAAAGGATGGAAACGGCTGGGGAGAAGGTAATACGCCAAAATTGATCAAAGGGCCCGATGTCTTTTGTGACACCGTCATACGTTTACAGCACCGTCACCGTCACCCGGTGTATGTTTTTTTGACCGGCCCAGCCCGTGGGTATGTCAAAAAAAGACTCTCCGAACATCATGTCCCGTTCAAACACGTCTATACTGAGGACTATCGTAAAATCGGCGATTATTTTCCTTTGCTGGACTTATATATTGTTGCTTCACGGTGTGAAGGGGGCCCAAAAGCGGTTCTGGAGAGCATGGCGAGCGGGGTGCCGCTCATCTCGACAAAGGTTGGTATGGCTCCCGATATTGTGACTCATGGTCAGAATGGATTCTTAGCAGAAATTGAAAACATTGAAGAGTTGAGCTCCTATGCTGAAAAAATTCTTGACGACACAGCTTTACGAGAACATATAGTTAAAAATGGCTTAAAAACAGCTCAGCATTTTGGATGGGAAACAATTGCACGATATTATTATGAAAAAATGTATGCTCCCCTTCTCTAAATGCTATGCGGCTCGGTATGCATGAAAATAGCATGAACCTCTCAATACGAAGGAACTCGCATGAAAATTAGTCTTGGGATGAATTTGCAGTCCGGGCCATGGGGTGGAGGCAATCAATTTGGGAACGCTCTAGCAGCCTATTTGAAAAACAAAGGAGTTGAGGTTTCGTTTGACTTGAAGAGCCCGAATTTGGATCTGATTGTGTTGGTAGAACCTCGCTCAAAACTCCGCATTTCTGCGTATACCGACCAGGATATTAAAACTTATTTGCTGCATAGAAACTGGCAGACTCTGGTAATCCACCGTATTAATGAGTGTGATGAACGAAAAGGGACGACAAGTGTCAACCAAACGCTGATCAAGGCGAATGCCTGTGCGGATCATACCGTCTTTATCAGTAGCTGGTTGCGCGACTTGTTGCTCCGGCACGGTTTACGCACTCCATCGCTCAACGTGATCCTGAATGGCGCCGATCAGCGCATTTTTAATGCACTCGACTATCATCCCTGGGATCACACAGGGAAAGTACGATTTGTCACTCATCATTGGGGAGGAGGTCATTTAAAGGGGTTCGACATTTATCAATACGTCGATAAGCTCTTAGGAGAGGCCCCATATAAAGATAGAGTCGAATTTTCCTATATCGGGAGAATCCCTGACGGGGTCGCATTTACCAATGTGAATCATATTTCCCCCAAAAGTGGTGTTGAGCTTGCAAACGCGATTCGCCAACATCATGTGTACCTCACTGCATCACAAAACGAACCGGCCGGGATGCATCATATTGAAGGGGCGATGTGTGGTCTACCCTTATTGTATCGTGAAAGCGGTGCTCTTCCCGAGTATTGTCAGAATTTTGGAATTAGTTTCACTGCAGAAACCTTCGAGCAAAGACTTCAGAACATGCTCTCCTCGTACGAGCATTTGAGAAAACGAATGAAAGATTATCCACACACAGCAGAACAGATGTGCGGTAACTATTATACACTCTTTTGTGAACTTCTCGAAAGGCGAGACGAGATTATACACCGCCGTAAATGGTGGCGTCGACCGATCTGGTTTGTCGATGAACTTTATAAAACGTTGACATGAGGTCATCTTTTTCTGAAATTAGCCAGAACTCATGGTCGAAATATTATACATGGAGCTGGTAGTGAATACCAACGAATTCGAGTGGATTGATTCCCTGAAACCCAAGTTGTTACAATTTTTAAATAACATGTCCTCTGATAATTTTGCGTCTGTTCGTTATTCATATTCCGGAGACATTCCGCAACCATCACAAAAATGGGGACTTGGTAATTTGGTCTTTACAGCGAAAATATTATATATCAGTGGGCTGCTCGATGAGATCGGGCAAAAGGCTCAGCAACAGCTCTCGGAGAGCATATTGACATTTTCCGACCGTAAAGGCTATCTGTATGATCCCTATGTGACTCGCCTTTCCTTCTGGCAGCATGTGCAGAAGAAGCTTGGTTTGCTGGATGCCTCCATTGTGCGGCATGTCGCCATTACTCGAGTTGCCGAAACACGACAGGCATTTGCGGCCTTATATCTGCTGGGCAAAAATCCTCCGCAGCCTTTTCTTCATATCCCGTCAAACACCAAAGAGGTTGAAAAATATTTATCGAGTTTTGACTGGAGCCATCCCTGGGGCGCAGGGAGCTACTTTAGCCATCTCCTGTTCTTCCTGTGGTTCAATGCGAATATCTTTCGCTATCATATCGAAGAAAACCTGAAACTCATTCAGTATGCCGTGAACTGGATGATGAAGTTACAATCGCAGCAGGATGGGTGCTGGTACGCCGGAACTGGCGTCCCGTTGCGCCAAAAAATCAACGGAGCAATGAAAATACTGACCGGCCTTCATGTGGCTGGTGTCAACGAATTTCCATACCCTGAACGTTTAATTGATACTGCTCTGTCTGCAATAAATGATAATGAGGCGTGCAGCAATTTTAATGTCGTGTATGTCTTATATGGCGCACGTAAACAATCTCCCGATTATCGCAGCACAGAAGTTCGAGAATTTCTGAAAAATCGTCTCCGTCTCTATCGAGAATATTATCATCCCGAGAAAGGAGGCTTTTCCTTTCTGAAGCAGAAAGCGAACGAAACCTATTATGGAAAACGTCTGACAGTCGGCAAAAACGAACCCGACATTCATGGAACGATCCTTTTTGTCTGGGGCTTATCAATTATCAATCAGATGATGGATATCGGATTGGATTTTAAAGTTCCCCTGAACTAGAGCCTTTAGGAGGTTTACTAGGTATTTGAGGCTAGTGTCTCGAGGCATTCCTGGGGGGTATGTAGATTAAAAGATTTATAACGATCAACATCTATGAACTCTTTTGAAGCATATACTTTTATGATGAAGGAAATAAAGAAATGAACGTTCAAGGAAAAAATATACTTGTGATTGGGGGGGCTGGATTTATCGGCTCGCATGTGGTCGAGCTCTTGCTCGAAGAAGACGTCAAAAGTATCATCGTGTACGACAATTTTGTCAGAGGCTCGCGAAACAATCTCGAATATGCTCTCAAGGATCCCAGGGTGCGGATTTTTGAAATCGGGGGCGATATTCTTCATACGGACATTTTAGATGCTGCGATGAAAGAAAGCGATGCCGTGATTCATTTAGCTGCCTTATGGTTATTACAGTGTCACGAATATCCGAGAGCAGCTTTTGATGTGAATATCCACGGAACCTTTAACGTCCTTGAAAGTTGTGTGTCGAATGGTATTGAGCGGTTAGTCTACTCATCATCGGCCTCGGTCTACGGTGACGCTATTGAGGAACCTATGACCGAAGAGCATCCCTATAATAATTGGACCTTTTATGGAGCTACCAAAATCGCGAGTGAACATATGTTTAAAGCCTATCATAAGCGCTATGGGCTTCAGGGCGTAGGGTTGCGTTACATGAACGTCTATGGTCCCCGCCAGGATTATAAAGGAACGTATATTGCGGTCATAATGAAAATCCTAGATCGCCTAGATAAAGGACTTCCCCCTCTTGTTTATGGCGACGGAAGCCAGGTCTATGACTTCATTTCGGTCAGTGATGTGGCCAGGTCTAATATCTGTGCCCTGAAGAGCGATGTGCCTTTTGGTTTCTACAATGTCGGAAGGGGGATTAAAACATCTATCAAGGAATTAACAGAGATTATTTTACGACTGACAGGGGCGGACGTGCCGATTCAATACGAACCGGCCGGACAAACATTTGTCACCAATCGGGTTGGCGACCCGGCCCTGGCCGCGAAGGATCTCGGTTTTCAATGGGCCATCGAACTCGAAGAGGGCTTGCGGCAGCTTATTGAGTGGCGGCAGACGTATATTGCGGAAGTCGAACAAAGAAGGCGGGCAAGCCAATAATTCATTGAAGGATATGTCGTACTACTTTGTTTGTCATCGTTCCTCTCTTTTGTAAAGGGGGAGGCTCACTTCTCACAAAGTAGTATTATAGTTCCTGAAAAAAGGATATCGTTATGGGCAGGCGCTCAGTAAATCATTCATAAGTCTGCTGTTTGTCGGGTTTGTCGGCAGTGTTTTTCTCAATGGGGAATGGCCGGCTGTTTTTGAAACGAGGGGCAGACAGATCCGGTGTTCTTCTGCTATTGCCTATGTCGCCCCATCAAGCATCGAAGAAAACCGTGATGATAAATCGGAAGAGGAGGAACTGGGAACGATTTTTTCCATTGACGATCAGGTGTTGGAGCAGTTACGGGATGCCGGGCCCAATAAGTTGGCCGACGATTTTCGGCCGTTGAAATATCTGGAGTTCACGCGGGAAAAACAGTTTCTAGCAGCCATCGCGCGTTATATCTGAGAAGAACAGACCATGACATATCGGTCGTTCTTCGTGCAGAATGGGAATCAATTCAGAAACTAACAGAAAAGCGATTCGCGAACGGATAAAACGACAACAGTACGAGGCGGTGGCATGGGCTCCTGTCTATCGCAAGACTGATGTTCGTGCGCTCATTTTCAAAAGGGTTGCGATGATAGGTGTCTTGGGAGGGGGATGGACAACGACTCTTCTCGCAGTCCTTGATTCGAGAATTCAATACAGCTTTCCGGTGGCCGGGACAATCCCATTTTTCCTCCAACGGACCGTTGGCGATTTCGAAGATCACTATGTCGCTCTGTATACAATTACAAATTATTTGGAGTTATATATATATTAGGAGCCTATAGCGAGAACCGCAAACAGGTTCAAATTTTGAATAAGTATGATGCCTCTTCTCATTATGGTGAAAAATACAGATTTTATGACACCATTATCTCACAACATGTTGCCGATCTCGGGTAAGGCAGTTTTAGAGTTTTTTCGGACGATACGCTCTGTGCTCATAAGATCTCACGATGCGCTTTAGAACTCGTTCATCGTGAAATTCATCCTGAGGGGTTATAATGAAAAACATTCCATTAATTCGGCCATATATTACTGATGAAATGAAAAACAGAGTTTGTGAAGTGCTCGATAGCGGCTATCTCACAGAAGGGCCAGTCACGCATGAACTTGAGGAGTACTTCCGAAAATATATTGGCTGTCAGCATGCGCTTGCTGTGACATCGTGCACAACGGGCCTTGAAATGGCATTGCGCGTTTTAGGGATAGGGCCAGGCGATGAAGTCATTGTGCCTGATTATACGTATCCTGCGACAGCCGATGTCGTGGCGATTGCCGGGGCCAAAATCGTCATTGTCGATGTCGATCCCCACAGCATGCTCATCGATTATGAAAAGCTCGAAAAGGCGATTACTGAGAAGACAAAAGCGGTTATCCCTGTTTCCATCTTTGGAAACCCATTGGATTATGAGCGATTGAATGCAATTAAGCAGAAATACGAACTGTATATTATCGAGGACGCTGCCTGTTCAATAGGAGCCGAATACAATGCTATCAAGGTTGGGAATCAGGCGGATATTTCAGTCTTCAGCCTGCATCCGCGCAAATTTATCACAACCGGAGAAGGGGGAATCATCACGACCAATAACGACAACTGGGCAGATTGGATGTTATCATATAAACATTTTGGCATGGGAGTTCAAAACTCACGATTAACAACCAGCTTTGATCGTATCGGAACGAATTATAAATTGAGCAATCTGCTTGCTGCTGTAGGAGTAGTGCAAATGCAATATGTCGACACGCTTCTGTCTAAACGGATTGAATTGGCACAGCATTATCAGGAACTCTTACAGGGAGTAGAGCAGGTTTGCATTCCGGACACCACAGAAAAAGGTAAACATTCTTACCAATCGTTTTGCCTTTTTGTCAAACATCGCGATGAGATTATGCGTCAGATGCGAGCGTTGGGGGTCGAGGTCCAAATCGGCACGTATGCGTTGCATCAGCACGCGGCCTTTGCCCCGAGTTCATATTGCACGGTTCATGGTGATATGTCCGGCAGTCAATATGCGTTTGACCATTGCCTTACCCTGCCGTTATTCCATGAGTTAACCTCAGATGAACAAGAATTCATCGTAGAAACATTACTTGAGAGAGTATAATGTGTGGCATTTGCGGTATCTTTAATCTGAACGGTGAACCAGTCTCGCCGGTTATACTGCGTAAAATGACCGATGCCATTGCCCACCGCGGCCCGGACGGTGAGGGATTTTTTATTGATAGCTTTATTGGGCTGGGACATCGCCGTTTGGCGATCCTCGATTTGTCTCCGGCAGGTCATCAGCCGATGATGACTTATCATGGTCACCATGTCCTGAGCTATAATGGAGAAATTTATAATTTTCAGGAAATCCGGCTTGAATTAGAGAATAAAGGATATCTGTTTCGTTCCAGAACAGACTCAGAGGTGGTGCTTCATGCCTATGCCGAATGGGGGGCAGATTGCGTAGAACGCTTCAATGGCATGTTCGCGTTTGCCATCTGGGATAAAACTCGTCAGGAGCTTTTTCTTGCCAGAGATCGTTACGGAATTAAACCCCTCTATTATACCTTTCACGGACAATATTTCCTGTTTGCCTCAGAACAGAAAGCAATTCTTCAGCACCCAATCATTCACCGAAAAATCAATCTAGAGGCGTTGTTAGAATATTTTACATTTCAGAACATCTTTACAAATAATACACTCTTGAAAGGCATACAACTCTTTCCTGCCGGTTGTTATGCGAAGATACCTCTCGGAGCGTTTCATCTCCAATCTTCAGGATTAGACTGCCATCGCTATTGGGATTTTGATTTTCACGAGCCTCGAGAACATGTCGATGAAGCAGAATATCTTGAGGAATTGGATCGTTTATTTCGGCAGGCCGTAAACCGCCAGTTAGTCAGTGATGTCGATGTCGGGGCATTTCTGAGCGGAGGAATGGATTCCGGTTCGATCACGGCCATTGCGACCACCCAACTCCCATATATGAAAACTTTTACATGTGGGTTTGATTTGAATTCCGCCTCGGGCCTGGAGTTGGCCTTTGATGAGCGAGAAAAGGCGGAATACATGTCCTATCTCTTCAAAACCGAGCATTACGAAATGGTGTTAAAAGCCGGAGATATGGAACGAGTGCTGCCGAAATTAGCCTGGCATCTGGAAGAACCACGAGTCGGCCAAAGTTACCCGAATTTTTATGCGTCGCAGCTTGCCTCGAAATTTGTGAAAGTGGTGTTGGCCGGAAGTGGTGGAGATGAATTGTTTGGCGGCTATCCCTGGCGATATTATCGGGCTGTGGTCAATGATAACTTTGAAAATTACATTGACAAATATTACCTCTATTGGCAGCGCTTGATCCCGAATACCGTCATCCAGCAGGTGTTCAAACCAGTCTGGGAGCAGGTGAGACATGTGTGGACAAGGGATATTTTTCGCGATGTGTTCATGAAACATGCGCCGACATTAACCCAGCCGGAAGATTATATTAATCATTCATTATATTTTGAAGCCAAAACCTTTTTACATGGCTTGCTAGTGGTTGAGGATAAATTGAGCATGGCCCATAGTCTGGAAACACGCGTGCCATTCCTTGATAATGATCTTGTCGATTTTGCAATGCGGGCTCCCGTCCGTTTTAAACTTGGAAATTTAGGCGAAGTTGTGCGCTTGAATGAGAATGAACCCGGATCGAAAACTGCAAAATACTTTCGAAAAACCCAGGATGGTAAGTTGTTGCTGAGAAAGATGATGAAGCGCTATATTCCTTCCGAAATTTCTCGCGGGGTCAAACAAGGCTTCTCGGCTCCTGATGCAAGCTGGTTTAAAGGAGAAAGTATCGAGTATGTCCGACACCGTTTATTTAACCGACATGCCAAAATTTATGAGTATTTAGATAGAGACGTTCTCCAATGTTTGGTAACAGAGCACTTGAACGGGAAGACCAATAGACGCCTGTTGATCTGGTCGCTGTTGAATGTGGAGCAATGGTGTGAACAAATATTTTGAAGAAAGGAAAAACAGTCGTAAGGGAATCGAGACTCTATGCAAGAACAGAATTCGTTTGTGAAATTAGAAGATTTAAATCGTTATGGTGGGAGTGAAGATGATGTTAAATTATTAGATAAATTACTTCACGTTTTTAAGAGTATACGTTTATTTAAAAGAGCAAAATTTAATAGAGTGTTACCTTTTGGAGAAACATTGACTGATAGGTGGGAGAAAGCAAGATTCCTTGGGTTTGGGGAAGGCTCGAGCATCTATGATAGTGCGATTGTCTTTGGTGATGTTTGGGTTGGGGAGAAGACGTGGATTGGTCCAAATGTCGTTCTTGACGGTAGTGGTGGCTTGCGTATTGGTGCAAATTGCTCTATTTCGGCGGGCGTCCAAATATATAGTCATGATAGTGTAAAATGGGCCATTTCCGGGGGACGTGAGTCTTATGAGTATGCAAAAACGATCATAGAACGTCATTGTTATCTTGGCCCAAATGTTATTATTCAAAAAGGCGTACGCATTGGCACTGGTTGTGTCATAGGAGCAAATAGTTTTGTGAATAAAAGCATCCCGGAGTATTCGAAGGCATGGGGAACTCCGGCAAAAGTTATCGCAAGAGTTCAGGCCTGATGGCTTCAATAAGCATGAAAACATACTGTTAATCAATGCGTATGGAGGATATTTTCAGAAAAATGACAGGTATGTTTCAGAATTCCAATGGATATTGGCGATTTCATTGTTTACAAGATGTCCTGAAAGCAGCGAACGATGAAAAACTTCATATCCTCATACATCCGGAATGGCGGACGTCGGAACCGATGAGTCCTCGACACGGATTACGCGTTGCATTAAGGGAAGAGCGGTAAATATATCACGACAGTATGATCAATTTCTGGCTAATCAGCCGGACAGGGAGAATGTAAGATAAATGCTGACTTCTGCGCGTCTGCGTTTGACGCCACTTCAAGCCGAAGATAAAGACAGCCTGTTTGCCTGGATCAATGAACGAGAATCTGTCCTGTTCAATGCTCCGTATAAGCCAATCGCTCAGGATCAGCATCAGAAATGGTTTGATTCGATTCAAAGTCGGAACGATTGTGTCATTTTCGGTATCCGTGTGATAGAAACGAATCACTTGATCGGATCATGCCAATTACATTCTATTCATGCCATTCACCGCAGCGCAGAATTACAAATCCGAATCGGTGAGGTTGAATTCCGCGGGAGAGGCTTTGGGACAGAAGCTACCCTCCTCCTCCTGCATTTTGCATTTAAAGATTTGAATTTACAACGGGTCTATTTACACGTATTTGCCACGAATGAGAGGGCTGTACAGATGTATCGAAAGATTGGTTTCATCGTTGAAGGCACGTTACGAAGGGCAGTGTATATCGACGGTGAATATGTAGACATGCTCATCATGGGGATCCTCCGGGAAGATTATCATGGCGCAAGCTAATCAGAAAATTGTTGCAATTCATCAGCCGAACTTTTTCCCCTGGCTGGGATATTTTGATAAGATTATACGAGCAGATGTCTTTATTCTGTTGGATCATGTACAATTTTCCAAAAAAGGCGGCACATGGTGCAATAGAGTTAAAATTGTCCAGCAAGGACAGGCTAAGTGGCTCACAGTCCCTGTTGATCGGGCCTATCATGGGACACGGACCATTCGAGACATGTCTTTTAATCGCAATATTTTCTGGCAGAGAAAGCTCTTACAAGCCATTCGGATCAATTATGGGAAAGCCCCTTATTTTAACGATGTGTTTCCGGTATTGGCCGAGTGTATTCAATGTTCAACCGATTCACTGGCTGAATACAATATTGTGGCAATACAACGATTGTTGACCTGCTTAGGGCTTGATTGCCAAAAACTTGTGATCAGTTCAACTCTCTCTGTAGAGGGGCAGGCGACGGATTTATTGGTTGCATTAGTTCAAAAGATGGAGGGGACAGCATATTTATGTGGCGGAGGTGCTGAAGGCTATCAAGAAGATGAAAAATTTGCGGAGGCAGGTCTCCAACTCGCATATCAACGCTTCGAACATCCGGTTTATCCTCAATATAACACCAAAGAATTTATTCCCGGCCTTTCAATTATAGATTATCTTATGAATTGCGGATTTGATTCTTCCATTCTTAAGAAAGAGAAGAAAATATAATGTCTGAATTTTTGCAGAAACCACACGCTGTCATCAGTGTCGTGATCCCAGCGTTTAACGAAGAACCTAATGTTCCCATCGTCGTAGAAAGAACCATTCAAGTTTTGGAACAGCAGTATGGTGACACGCAGTATGAGATTGTACTTGTAAATGATGGAAGTTCTGATAAAACAGGACAGGTCTGCGATATGCTGGCGCAGCAACATCAACCCGTTCGCGTGTTTCACCATCATACGAATCAGGGAATTGGGGCAGCCCTTACTACGGGCTTTACTCAGACACAGGGGGAATATGTCAGTTTTATTCCTGGTGATGGCGAGATTGGTATTGAGCAGGTTGTGAATTTGCATCGTGCAATGGAGCAAGCGGATCTTATCGTCAGTACTCGCCGAGACGACGATGCCCCGGAACGGGGAATAAAGGTTAGATCCTGGTATCGCGAGGTGTTGACACTGGGGTTACGCTATATATTAATCATTATCCTGGGATTTAATCCTGAAGGAAAAGAAGGAATTTTTGTCATTCGGAATGACGTGCTTCGACATCTCAGAATGACCTCTACAACAGGATTGTTGAGCATCGAAATCCTGATGCAATGCTATCGTTCAGGAGTGACAGTAAAAGAAGGAACAATTACCATTCAACCTCGGCTCAGTGGTCAATCAAAGGTCACAAACCTGCCAAATTATCTGAAATATCTTTGGGAAATACTGAAGCTTCGTGTGAGAAGCCGTTAACATAACTTATGGAGTTTAAGAAGCAAATCAAAGAATTATTGAAATTTATTTTCGGGATTGGGCTGATCATTCTTTTTATCAGGCACATTCAATGGGAAAATTTTAGAGAGACCGTTGTCTCTGTTGATGTCTCATTCATGATTGTCGGCATTCTTCTCACGTTTGGTAATGTTTTTCTTGCTGCTTACCGTTGGTATGTTCTTCTGAAAGCCCTTCAGATCACGATCCCTTTCATGAAAGTCGTGAAGTTACTGTTTGTCAGTACATTTTTTAACACATTTCTCCCCGGCGGTTTTGCCGGCGATGTTGTGAGGGGCCTCCAAACACGAGAAGAGGGCACACGGATTGAAGATGCTTTTAGCTCGGTTTTTACAGATCGAATATTGGGGTTGCTTGGCCTGGTCTGCTTGGCTCTTATCGGCTTGCTTTTCCAATGGGAACTCGTCGAGCGTTCCGGCTTGATGGCCTATCTCATTCTGGCTTGTATGGCATTTATCGTTTTGACTATGGCATTGTATAGCCGGCGTGTGGTAAAAATTTTTCGTGGGCTTCTTCTGCTGTTTGGAAAATGGGGGAATACGCTTGAACGCTTGTACCGGAGCCTATACCAATATCGACATAAATTACCTGATATGGTGCTTGCTTTTGGGATCACGCTCCTGAATCATTTTATCATGTTTACCAGCATGTATTTTCTGGCGAGATCACTCGATGTTCATATTCCATTTACGTATTTTGTATTATTTCTTCCAATCATTGGAATTCTAAGTATGGTACCAATCACCGTAGGAGGACTGGGATTACGGGAGCTCGGCTTTATTTTGCTTTTCCCACTCGTTGGCATGACAAAATCCCAGGCCTTAGGAACGTCTCTGTTTTTCTTTATGACAATGGTTCTGGTGGCTGTCACTGGAGCAGGGATTTATCTGGGAGAAACCTTCTTTGCGATGCTCACGCATCATCAGACAACCTGAATTATGAAAATCTACGCAAAGAAATATCTCTATTCACCTTCATTACTCGCTCTTGGTATCTTTATATGCGTGAGTGTCTTTTTGGTGCTATTTAGCGGACCTATCGGTTATTCCGGAGACGCTTGGAACTTTATTTATACCAGCTTATACACAACAGATATTACCAATCCGGCTCATCTACATGATCACTGGTTGCTGCATAGGCCCATCCAGTATGTCTTACAAATCTATTTACTCCTGAAACTTCCAGGAGTTGAACTCAATACATTCGCGACTCATCTCTCAACCCTCCTTTTCCTGTCGTTGAGCGTGTTTCTGTTCGGAAAAATACTGGAGCGATGTTACCCAAATCAGCCATCGTTTATTTTTATCACGCTTCTCCTGCTCTTCTTTTACGAGCCCTTATTTGCCTCGACCTTTATCCTACACCATAGCACATTTTTTTTTACGGCAATCACCTTTTGGGGAGCTGGGCTCTGCCTGCTGAACATGCTCCATGTGAAATCACCGATTTGGAGCCCCCTCTTGTTTCTCACAGCGACAGGCTGTTTCATCCTGTCTGTTTTTGCTGTCGAAAATTTTATTCTTGTCATTTGGGCTATACCTCTCATCATATATTTAGGAACGGAATGGTCGCCTTCAATGACAACACGGGCTAAATGCACACACGTCTTTTTAAAAGCACTACTCCCTGCAGGAGTGATGTTTGGTATTGTACTTGGACTGAAATTCTATGTTGTCCAATATATCGGTCGTTCAACCAATCTTTCGTTGCCCCACTTTGCTGAATGGCTCTGGAAATATTGGATTTTTGCGCTGGCCTATGAATTTGATGCCGTGAAGGGCGCCCTCTTTTCAAACCTCTGGTATCTTACGCTCATTTTCTTTGGAGGGTTCCTCTTCCTCAACCAACGGTGGAAACCGAAAGGAGAGCACGGCTCTTCGACGAATCAATACACGCCTTTGTTGCTTGGATTCCTTCTCTATCTGTTTGGCATTGCCCCCATGATTATCGGTGGATATGAAATTGATATTTTTCACCGAACAGATCCGACCGGAAGATATGTCGCTTCCTCCTTTGGGGTTATTCTGCTGCTTTCAGGCCTCTTGCTTCTTCGGAAAAACAAAACCTTTCGGACATTTATTCAACTTTTACTTCTCTTTTTACTTTCATGCAATATTACATTTGCATTTAATCTGACGAATTTTAGGAAAGAGGCTACTCGGATACAAAAGTCGTTGTATACATCCCTCTTAGAGCTTTGTCCGGACGTTGAAGATGACACCGTTTTCGTCTTTTTCGATTCGTATGTCCGTTTCAATGAGAGAACCAAAGTCTTTGGCCCCGGAGGAAGCGGCACCAATGCCTTAATACGAACCATCTACAACAACCCGACAATTTCTGGAACAGCTCTGTATTCCAAAAAGGAGGCACAACACCATGATAAGGTTAAAACTGTCATTACCGATGACTATATCAAGCCGAGAGGGCCTCAAGGAAAGTCGTACCCGATAGATCGGGTTATTCTCTTGAAATGGAGTGGTCAACGCTTCGAATTCACTGAATTAAAAAAGTCGGATTCGTTGCATGCGATTTGGGCCACTGCTTGTTACGAAGTTGATGATGACGCTTTACGACGAGAGGGATTACCGGAAGGTATTGTGCAAAAATTACGGCCATTAAAAAATCGCCTTCTGTTTAAGGAAGATCTACACCTCGCTCTGGAAAAACATCTTGACGCACGGGAATTACAGGAATTTCATTCGAAAATTCTTGATGCTGTCTTGGATAAATGGACGGAGCATTATTATCAGGTGACAACGGCAGATATTGAGGTCTTACAAAACGAGCACCTCATACCTTCCGCCGTCTTGCCAAACCTTTCTTCTCTAGCAAATCGGCGGTTTATCTCGGAAGAAAATTTCTGGAATGCGCTAGAACCGGAAACCAGGAACATCTTACAGCCTTATCGCGAGCAGGTTCTGGAGTTGACCCGGAAAGAGTCGAGCCATACAGTTATACGCTCAAATATGGCCCGCATAAAGCCGACTCTGGTCGAATCGAAATTTATGCAATACCTTAAAACATTATAAAGAACAGGACGGCCCGTAAGAGTTAATTTTTTTATTCTTTCGGTGACCTGTGGAATCGTTCTCGAAACTTTCGGGAAAAGTCGACTTTGTTTAGGCTAAAAAGGCGATTTTATCGAAAGATGTATGCGCAAGTCTTTCCTATTTATCGACAAACAAAACAGGCGATATAATGAATTTACCCGTAGCATCATATCTAAAAAAAACAAGAAAAAGACTCGAAAAATACTTACCGGTCTTATGGCATGGGAGAAATCTCCCCAAAGCGACATCCACCACACAATTGTTCTGGTTGCTTAAACATAATCTGTTTCGGGAGTATGCTAATGTCTATAATGAGCATATTCGTCGGTATGATTCCTACTATCGTTCGTCCCTCTCGCCGATGATCGTCTACGCCCCTATGAAAGTCGGTTCTCAAACAATTCGGCGTTCTCTGGAAGCAATGATGCAGCATCCAGTTCTACACCGGCATTTTCTCTTTGAGGAAAATCGAAACCGATGGTTTGATGAGGCGCAGGAACTTTTCCAGCATGATTGGCACACAACAGAACGCTATTTGGTGATGAAGGCGAAACGACTAGCCCGAATACGATATGGACGGGCTCTGATTCAAAACTATTCGGGGAAACGTTGGAAGGTGATCAGCCTTGTTAGAGAACCAATTGATAGGTTGTGCTCTCTCTTCTTCCATTTTATGGGGCGCTTCCATCATGATTGGTTATGCGACGACGTTCAGTATCTCGACACACAAAGGCTCTTATCCGTTTTTGAAAAACTACAGGAAAGCTATTTAAAAAATGAGATGCTGGTTACATGGTTTGGCTGCGAATTGCAACGGGCCTTTGGCATCAATGTTTTTGATAAGGATTTTGATACAGAAAAAGGTTATCAATTTTATACTGGCCCCAAAGCCGATCTCCTTCTTTTACGGCTGGAAAATTTGAATGAATGCTATCAGAAGGCCTTTCAGCAATTTGGGGGGATCCGTCTCCCTGAGTTATTCATTAGTAACAGAAGCCAGGACAAAGGATATGACGGTATATACTCGCATTTTAAGCAGAGGGTTACCTTTTCTGCTGAATACATTGATCGAGTGTATGAATTACCATATGTTCGCCATTTTTATAGTCGTGACGAAATAGCACATTGGAAGAATCGATGGACTAGGTAGATAGTCTGAACGCAGGGAATGGGAAAATGGTGAAATGATGTAGGATCTCGATGTCACAGATAGTCACCGAGCATCTCATTATTTTTTTTACATCACATCATCGATATACATAATTTTTGTTTATGGTCAAGAAATCCCAAACATTGCATATTCCCTTTGATGAATTTCAATATATTGGCGGAGCGCCGACATTTTTACGCAACCTCCGCGCCTATCTCGATACGCATCATATTCCCTGCCATCCCTCCCTCGACGCGGCCAGTGTGCTTTTTTTCCCGACTTCGTTCTATCTGTCTCGCGTTCAACGCTTCAAACAACGTGGAGGCTATGTTGTCCAACGCCTCGACGGCATCTACTACCCTTCAAAACACGGCGAAACGTATCAGACCTTTAATCATGACGCCAAAATTATCTATCAAGATTATGCAGACACTGTCATCTTTCAAAGTCGTTACAGCCAGGCCCAATGCTTTGAAATGTTTGGAAAACGAGAGCATTTTCAAATTGTCATCAATGGGGTAGATAAGTCGATTTTTTATCCTGGCGAGCCGGAAAAACACCAGAATCCTGGCAGAACATTTCGGCTCATCACGACCGGGCGTTTTCGGAATCGTGATATGATCGAACCGGTCGTGAACGCTCTGGATGCATTACAGTCCGAATTCGATGTTGAGTTGACAGTTATCGGCCCCATAACCGAGCCGTCTCTCTCCTCGTATTTCCAAAGACCATATATCAGGCATATCGCTCAACTTTCGCTTCATGAGATCGCCGATGAATTGAGAGGCAACGATCTGTTTCTCTATTCCCATTTGAATCCTCCCTGCCCGAATTCTGTGGTTGAAGCGATCTCATGCGGTTTGCCTGTTGTAGGGTTTGATAGCGGAGCGATGTCAGAGTTATGCTATTTTTCCAAAGATTTATTAGCATATGTGTCCGAAGATTTGTTCCAGCGATACGAAGATTTTCATGCTGATAAACTTTCCGAAAAGATACGACTCGCTCTCCAAAATTACGATCAATATCGAGAACGTGCTTTAGCCCATAGTCATCTGTATTCATTCGAAGAATGTGGAAAACAGTATGTCAGTGTTCTCCAACACTATCTTCATAAGCGCAGGAAATTGATGCCATCTCTGGTTTTTCAAATTCAACAATTTTTCAAAAAGGTTCGGCATCTTCCATCCAGCTTAAAATATCGTACGCTCAAAAGGCTGGTGCTCTCGTCGAACTCACTGGTCCATTACTTATTGCTCAGTTTGGATCGTAAACAATTTGTGTCGGTTGTATTTCATGCCATTCATGACAAATCCTCGTCGTTAGCCGCTGACGATGCTCTGAAATGCCTTTTCGAACTGGAAAAACGCCTCTATAATCTTGAAGGACAGGAAGCGATTCGATACGGCAACGGGCTACATACAAAACATAGGCATCTCAAATCCCACGACTTTTTTGTCCAGCGAATCGAACCGGGAAGCCGGGTGATCGATGTCGGCTGTGGAAACGGCGCGCTTGCTTATGACATCGCAACCCAAGTCGAGCAGGTTTCAGTCTATGGTCTCGACATCCTTCCTGCGAATATCGAGCAGGCCCAGCAACAATTCTCTGCTGAAAATATCCACTTTGTCTGTGGAAATGCCTTGATAGATATCCCTGAAGCGGAATTCGATGTGATTGTCCTCTCGAATGTCCTCGAAGATCTTGAACAACGAGTAGAATTTTTGCAGAGTTTACAGCAAAGGTGTAACCCAAAGAAATTTTTAGTTAGAGTTCCTCTGTTCGAACGAGACTGGCGCGCGCGCCTTAAACAAGAATTAGGAGTGGATGACCGGCTAGATCCGATCCATGAGATTGAGTTCCCCCAGGAAAAATTTACCGAAGAAATCACACAAGCAGGTCTGCGTATCAGGTCGATCCAATTTAACTGGGGAGAAGCCTTGTCAGAACTAGTGACAGGGGAACCGAGGTGATTCACCAGCTAGCATAAAACGAACAAGTCGCTATATTTGAGGTACATGTGCTCAATAACATTGTTCTTTTTTCACCTGTTCAAAAAACTATTGGGCCTGTGGAGAATCTCGAATCATTCTACGTTGGTGTAACATGTGGTTTAAATGGGGGGATAAATATCTTATTTCAAATGAAAACTCTCGCGAGAGCTTCGTATGCAGTTATGTAGAGAAGATACACTGACGTTTCAAAAAGGAGTTCAAATATGGCTAGAATTAACTCGTCACGTTCATTCCCTTCCATTGCGGTCATCTGAAGTGGCTATTGGGGTAAACATCTCATTCGAAATTTCTATCAGATCGGAGCTTTGCGGCTGACTTGTGAAAAAGATGTGACGCTACTGGCACAGTTTCACGAACAACATTCTGATCTGGAAACCTGCCTGGCTTTAAACGACGTTTTAGCCCATGAGGATATTGACGGCATTGTGGTTGCCACGACGACTGAGACCCACTACACGATTGCAAAAGAAGCCTTACTGGCCGGAAAGCATGTCTTTGCCGAACAACCACTTGTTCTGGTTGAAGAACAGGCTCAGGAACTGATCGCGATTGCCCGCGAAAAGCAGCGTATTCTGATGGTCGGCATCTGCTGCAATACCATCCGATCTTTATCTATCTCAAACATCTTGTCGAGAAGGGTGAACTTGGTCGAATTAATTATATTTACTCCCATCGTTTGAATATCGGGAAGATTCGGCGTGAGGAAAATATTCTGTGGTCCTTCGCTCCCCATGATATTTTTATGATTTTGTCCCTGGCCGGGGAGCAGCCGGAACGCGCCTTTGCGACAGGCGGGAATTATCTGCACGAGAAGATTGCGGATGTCACTACAACGCACATGGAATTCCCATCAGGCCTGCGGGCGCATATTTTTGTCTC
>PDWJ01004404.1_pt1 | contig 22757 bp, 15 predicted proteins | sample 1430881 | NCBI WGS metagenome assembly PDWJ01 (sample SAMN01162460, study PRJNA174530) | Oral metagenome, whole genome shotgun sequencing project. | biome: Marine environment; feature: Marine mammal; material: Swab sample of the gingival sulcus; isolation source: swab sample of gingival sulcus... | reverse complement strand
TAGCTGCCAATCGTGCTTGTCCAAATAGGGGCAACCTGAGAGCAGTTACACGTTTGAGGTATGTAAAACCAGAGAGTTACACACCCAGTGAGTAGTTACGCCATTTCTAACATGTGAAAATTAAGGATCTTCAGGCGTAGCAGCAGTACCAGGGTATTCATCAGTATATTGCCAAACCGTGGATATTTTCCGGCAAACTTGAGCACGGCATTGTGGCGTTTTTGACAATGAATCATATTGGTCAGTTCTGTGGGGGTATAATCAGGCTGAAGAATGGCATAGCTGACAGCACGTGCCGAGACGATAGCCGGGTATATCCCTTCTCCGGTCAATCCAGAGGCAAGCCCTGCCGCTTCTCCTACAAGCCAGCGGTTACCAAAGGCATGCCCCTGATAATCAAAATTGATTAAACCCGCTCGGATACTCTTTTCCGGCAGTAAAATATCACGTTCACGTGCCCAGTTGATCAGGTTCTGTTTGAGCTGCGACACTGGCAGGGTATGCCGCTCTGTATAGGCACCGATGGATATGGTTTTTCCATGGGGAAATATCCAGCCATAACCATGCCGGAAGTATTGAGGGCGCAGGTGCCATTCCATGGCAGTACGGGTTATGGGTAAAAAGGCGTTAAGACCAATACCGACAGCTTTCGCAGAAAGCCCAAGGGACCTTCGTACCATTGAGTTTGCTCCATCAGCTCCAACCAGATGAGTATATTGTATTGTTCGCGTCGAATTTTTTGTCAAGATCTTGAGCTGATTGCCATCAATGCTGAGAGCTTTGGTATCTGAAAGTATGGTCGCACCGGCTAAAGTCGCTTTTTCAGCCATCCAGCGGCCCAGGTCTTCTCGATCAACCGTAGCAACGATGGGTTGCTTTTCATGTATCTGAACATGCTGCCAGGGGGTATAGATATGCTGTCTGGTAAAAGATTTCTGGATCAATCCTGCCGGGACGTGTTGCAGAAAACCGTGCCAGGTGATGCCGCCTGCGCAGACCTTTGGTCCTGGCTCTGGTTTTCTTTCAACAAGAGTAACCTGTCTGCCGTTTTCAGCCAATATCTGGGCACAGGTAAGCCCACCTGGGCCCCCACCGATGATGCATATATCTGTTTGAAGCGTCATGACAAAAACAATTACCACAGACAGGAAAACCAGGCATTGCCTTTTTACAAAAAAGCGGTTCTACTATATATTTCCAGTAGCCAGCATGTCTGGAGCAGGTTGGCCAATGCCATGGGCGCATCATGAAAACACGTCACTTCGGCGGGAGATGCCCAGCACTTCTGCCGGGCGCCTTTCATATAAACGTCCATTCTCGCCGCACAAGCACAACAAAAGATGAAACAGAAACTTCGGGCCGCCACTTTCTGGCTCCGGACAGAGTTTCGGATAAAAATCCAAGAATAAGCATTGATACCCGCCATGACACAACAAAAAAAGGAAATATTTCTTAAAGATTACCGGCCGCCAGCATATCTGGTGGATGAGGTGAAACTGCGCTTTGAACTGGAAGAAAACAATACCAGGGTTAAGACGACGCTGACCTGTCGTCCAAATGGCAAGCCCGCACCGTTTCAACTCAATGGTGAACATCTGCATCTTGCCCGCGTTGTTCTTGACCAAAAGGAGCTGCATGAAGGTGAATACCGCTTTCAGGATGGCATACTCACCCTCCCTGATGTCCCACAGGCTGTCTTCACCGTTAAGATTGAGACCCTCATTGACCCAAAGGCCAATACCGCACTTGAAGGACTGTATCTTTCATCAGGGAACTACTGCACCCAGTGTGAACCTGAAGGTTTTCGGCGCATAACCTGTTTTCCTGACAGACCTGATGTTATGGCTGTTTTTACAACCACCATTGTCGCCGATAAACGGCAGTGTCCCGTCTTACTGGCCAACGGTAACCTGATTGATCAGGGAGAGCTGGAAGATGGCCGTCATTTCGCAACCTGGCATGATCCTTTTAAAAAACCGTCCTACCTTTTTGCGTTGGTCGCAGGTGATCTTGTCTGCATTGAAGATAGCTTCACAACAATGTCCGGAAGAGATATTCTCCTGCAGATTTATGTTGAAGAGCGAAACCAGGGAAAATGCAGCCATGCCATGCGTTCCTTGCAAAAATCGATGCTGTGGGACGAGAAAGCTTATGGCCGGGAGTATGACCTGGACAGATATATGATTGTGGCTGTAGATGATTTCAACATGGGTGCCATGGAGAACAAGGGACTCAATGTCTTTAATTCAAAATATGTACTGGCTACTCCTGAAACAGCTACGGACAAGGATTATGATGGAATAGAGGGCGTTATTGGACATGAATATTTTCATAACTGGACCGGCAATCGCATTACCTGCAGAGACTGGTTTCAGCTTTCCCTGAAAGAAGGGTTGACTGTTTTCCGGGATCAGGAATTCTCGGCAGATATGGGCTCGCGGGCGGTCAAGCGCATAGAAGACGCCAACATTATCCGTTCTTTTCAGTTCCGGGAAGATGCCGGCCCCATGTCACACCCTGTCCGTCCGCATTCCTTTGTGGAGATCAATAATTTTTACACCCTTACCGTGTATAACAAAGGTGCGGAAGTTATTCGTATGCTGCACACCATGCTGGGCCGGCAAGGGTTTCGTCGTGGAATGGACCTCTATTTTGAGCGGCACGATGGCTGTGCCGTTACCTGCGATGATTTTCTTCAGGCCATGGCTGATGCAAACAACTTTGATCTCAGTCAGTTTCAGCTCTGGTATTCCCAGGCCGGTACACCTGAGCTTAAGATTGTGACGCAGTTTAATGAGAAGGAAAAAACCTTTACCCTGCATATTCAGCAAACCTGCCCGCCCACGGCTGAAACAAGCAATAAAAAGCCATTTCATATTCCATTGGCAATTGGTTTTATGACAGGCAACGGCAACCCGCTGACGCCAGAGCTGATTGGGAAAAACCAGGAGAAGGCTGAGAATGGCACTATGGTACTAGCTCTTACAGATGAGCAGCAGAGTTTTGTCTTTCAGGCCGAACAAGAACCGGTTGTCTCTGTTTTACGTAATTTTTCAGCTCCAGTTAACATTGATATCCACCGTGAGAAACAGGACCTGTCTCTGCTCATGGCTCATGACCCAGATCCTTTCAGTCGATGGGATGCCGGTCAGAGTCTTGCTTTGCAATGTATCCTTGAGCAGATAGAGCGCTTTCAAAGCGGCAGGGAAGTTATAGCAGACGAGACACTGATATCAGGAGCAGCAGGCCTGCTCGATGACCTGGAGGCTGATCCCGCCTTTCTGGCCATGGCGTTGACCCTGCCATCTGAGAACTGGATTGGCCAGCAGATGGATACCGTTGATCCAGAGGCGGTCTTTACCGTACGCATCCGCTTTTGTCAGCAGATAACCGGCATGTTGAGAGAAAAATTTCTTATGAGATATGAGCAGCTTAAAAGTCGCTTTTATAAATACTCTCCTGTGGAAAACGGGAAAAGAGCGCTGAAAAATTGCTGCCTGTCCTATCTTCTTACCGCTATTGATGAAGATGCTTCTTCAGGGAAAGCCAGGATGCTGGAACTAGGCGTGCAGCAGTATCAACAAAGCGACAATATGACCGACCGGATAGCCTCGCTGCAGGCAGTGGTCAATCTGGATCTGGAGAAGGGCGAAGAATTACTGGATGATTTTTACCTGACCTGGAAGACCGATCCGTTAGTGATGGATAAATGGTTGATGATACAGGCTGGATGCAGCCTGCCCGGCACCTTGCAAAGAGTAAAAAATCTTACGAAACACGAAGTGTTCAGTTTTGCCAACCCCAACAAGGTTCGTTCCCTTATCGCCACTTTTTGCAGCTCCAACCATGCCCAGTTTCATGCCCTGAACGGGCAGGGGTACGAGTTCCTTACCGAAACTGTCCGCATCCTGGATCCTAAAAATCCACAGATTGCGGCCAGGCTGCTTACCCCGTTTACCTTCTGGCAACGATATGATACAAAGCGACAGCAATTGATAAAAAAACAGCTCAATGAATTGGCGGCGACAGACGGCCTCTCTGATGATGCGACTGAAGTGGTTACTCGTTCCCTGCAGTAACTCCTCACAGGGCATGTACCACCTTGGTTTCACATGCTTCAAGGCTGTAATTAAATTATGTACGATGACCCAAAAAAGGTGAAAGAGTATGGAACTTATCCCTGCAAGAGAACAGCAAACACACGACCAGCCGGACGCAGTGGTCATAATCCTGCATGGTCTGGGCGCAAGCGGGCATGATTTTGCCCCAATCATTCCAGAGTTGCGGTTACCGCAGGAATATAAAATAAAATTTATATTTCCTCATGCCCCTGAGAGACCAGTGACCATCAATGGTGGCTATGTCATGCCTGCCTGGTTTGACATCCTGGAAATGCATCTTGATCGAAAAGTTGATACCGATCAGGTCATAGCCTCGGCAGAGCTGGTTCGCCGCTTTGTCGACCGTGAGGTAGAGCGTGGGATTTCAGCCAGCAGAATACTTATGGCTGGTTTTTCTCAGGGAGGGGCCGTGGCGTATCAACTTGCTCTGAGTCACCCCCAGCCGCTTGGCGGACTGCTCGCCATGTCCACTTATTTTGCTACCAGTTCAATGATTCAACGCCATGATGCCAATGCATCAATACCCATAGAAATTCATCATGGCACCTATGACGGAGTTGTGCCGGAGGCATTGGGCCAAAGGGCAGCGAAAGAACTTACAGAGCTTGGTTACCAGGTCAATTATAGAAAGTATCCCATGGATCATGCCGTCTGTCCGGAACAGATTGGTCATATCAGTATGTGGATACAGTCAATGCTGTCTTCTTAACATATTGTTTTTATATATACTGGGCAGGTGCCGATCGGACATTATCGAACAGGGTCAGCCAGCAGGTACTCGTCATAAAGCAGGAGAAGAGCGGGGAAGCACACAACCACCGCTACCGGACGAGACAACGGTTGACCCGGAACAGGTGAAAATCATGAAAAGGATGAAACAATGGTTTGCAAGGATGCTGTTAACGGGTTGTGCAGGGGCGCTGCTCCTCTTGACCGGAATGACCGGCCCAGGCACCTGTGCAGTGTTGCTGCCCCCTCCAGATGTGCTTGCCAAAGAAGAACCGGACAAAACCCTTTCGCCTTATTTTTTTGTTAAAAGTGATAATCCCCGGGTAGATCGACTGCCTTTAAGAAGTACGCATGCAGATGTTACCATCTCCGGTGTGATTGCAGATGTCACGGTCACCCAGGTGTATAAAAACGAAGGCAAAAATACGCTGGAAGCCATTTACATCTTTCCGGCTTCTTCACGCGCTGCAGTGTATGCCATGCGCATGACTGTAGGCAGACGAACGATTGAGGCAAAAATCCAGGAACGCCGGCAGGCGCGTGAAACCTATGAGAAGGCTTTACAAGAAGGCGAGACCGCTTCCCTGCTCGAGCAGCAACGGCCAAATGTATTCCAGATGAATGTCGGTAACATTCTGCCAGGGGATGAGATCAAGGTGGCCCTCAATTATACAGAATTACTCGTGCCTGAAGACAACATTTATGAATTCGTTTATCCAACTGTAGCAGGGCCGCGTTATACCAACCAGCAGGAATCTGCAACCGGAACGGGGGACAAGTGGACAGCGAATCCGTATTTGCATGAAGGCAAAGATGCGCCCTTTACCTTTGAGTTTGCTTTAACGCTGAACAGTGGTATCCCGATTGCAGGTCTCACCAGTCCAAGTCATGATGTGGCTATTGAATACCTTGGCAGAAATATGGCGACCATTGGGTTGCAGGAAAGCAACAGGCATAACAACCGGGACGTGGTGGTGCGCTACAGCTTAGCCGGCGACAAGATTGAGGGCGGTTTACTCATGAATTTTGGGAAGGAAGAGAATTTTTTCTTGCTCATGCTCGAACCGCCTGAACGTGTCAACACCAATATGATTACACCACGTGAATACATTTTTATAATTGACGTGTCCGGCTCCATGAATGGCTTTCCGCTCAATACTGCCAAGTCATTGATGAATGATCTTTTTAAGAACCTGCGGCCTGCAGATTTCTTCAATGTCATCCTTTTTGCTGGTGATAATGCGGTCCTTTCAGAAAAATCAATACCCGCAACGCTGACCAACCAAATAAAGGCACTTAAGATAATTGACAATCAGCACGGTGGCGGAGGTACCGAGTTGATGCCTGCGCTGCATGCGGCTATGGCCATGCCCCGGGTAGACGACAATATCTCGCGCAGTATGATTATTGTGACAGATGGCTATATCTCTGCCGAGAAAGATGTTTTTGAGTACATCAGGCAAAATCTGAACAAAGGGAATGTCTTTTCTTTTGGTATTGGCTCTTCGGTTAACCGCCTGTTAATTGAGGGCATGGCCCGCGCAGGTATGGGTGAACCTTTCATCATCTTGAACGAAGCTGAAGCCAGAATCAAAGCCAAACAGTTCAAAGAATATATTGAATCCCCGGTGCTGACAGATATCAAGGTAAAATTTGACGGCATGCAGGTATCTGATGTGGAACCCAGATTTGTGCCAGACTTGTTTGCAAAAAAACCAGTGGTTGTATTTGGTAAATACCACGGCGCACCCAGAGGAACGGTCACTATTACGGGCATGACAGCGGAAAGGCCTTACAGGAGGACTATCAGCTTGAGTTCAGGCGAAATTTCATTGAAGAATAAAGCGCTCCGCTATCTTTGGGCGCGGCATCGTATAGTCCGTCTTGCTGATATGGTCAAGATGCAGCATGATGACAGGCGCATCCAGCAGATTACCAGGCTGGGATTAGACTACAACTTATTGACAGACTATACTTCTTTTGTGGCTGTGGATACAGAAATACGTACTGACGGCAAACCAAAAGACACCGTCAAACAGCCGCTGCCTTTGCCACAAGGTGTGGGTGACAGCGCTGTAGGTGGTATGGGCTATGCTGCGAAGGGAATGAGGTACAAGACGCAGAGACGTACGGTTCGATCAAGGCTTCCCTTGACCAATACAATGGAGATGAGTGCGGCTCCATCAGCAAGGGATAAGTCCCTGCATGAGGAAGCCGAGTATTCCAGACTGCTCAAGCCTTATAAACCAATGGTACCCCCCAAGGTGGAAGGCAAGAAAAAGGAAGCGGCACCAGATACAGATGACCAGGTCCGTCCGTCCGTTACCCTCAAGGTGCTTACGGTGACAGGTCAGCTCGACAAGGCAGCTGTAGAAAAAGCTGTGGCCAGACAGCAAAGCCTAATCCTGCGTGAGGTGGAGCATGCTGAATTGTTTGGCCTGGTCACCTTTGATGTGATAGTGGATACAACCGGCAAGATCATCAAGGTCGTGGTTGTACAAGACACTTTTGGCAAGAAAAAGCTGTCCGCAAGGCTTCAGCAGCTGATAAGACGTATACAATTCAGTGCTACCCGGGATGGTAAGGTAGCCAGTGTTAAGCTTATGATTCAAGCAACACCGTAGCTGGCATTGCTCGTGAACATTTTGTCGTAGCTACTTACATATCATCTGTCATTTTGGTTTTACTTGTTTTTAATTCTGTGACTGCGTTCAGGCTGCCCAGTTTGGGTAAGCGCGATTGGCCGTTACAGCCCCTCTATGCGGCCAATCGTGATCACCCGAAGATGGGTGAGCCGGGAGCAACGGGTATGACATAACTATTTTCGTATCAATCAGCCTCAACTCTCTCCCCATTTTGCCTGGAAGAGTGCAGTTGTGCGTAGATAGATTCGGCGAGTTTTGCTCCAATCCCGGGCACTTCGGCCAGTGCCTTGTGGTCGGCTTTAAGTATCTTTTTGACGCTGCCAAAATGCCTGAGCAGGATTGTTTTTCTGTGAGTTCCAATCCCGACCAAAGCATCCAGCCTGGAATGAAGAGCTGCCTTGCTTCGTAGTTTCCGGTGAAAGGTGATGCCGAAGCGGTGCGCCTCGTCCCGAATCTGCATTAACAGGAGCAGGGCAGGGTCGTTTCGCCTTAATATAACAGGATTTTTTCTTCCAGGCCTGAATATTTTCTCACCTTCATCCTGCCTTTCTTTGGCAATGCCGGCAACATCCATTTGCGCAAAGATGTCAAGTGATTGCAAGATGCTGCAGGCCGTTGAAAGCTGCCCTTTTCCACCATCCAGAAGAAGCAGATCCGGAAAAGAATGTTTTTTTGAACTGGAGCTGAAACGACGCTTCAGCACTTCAGCCATCATGGCATAATCGTCAGGGGTATCCTTGGTCTGAATTCGGTAATGTCGATACTGCGACGCAGCTTTTTCGCCGCTTATAAAAGTCACGAGAGAGCCGACAGCCTGTTTTCCCTGCAGGTTGGAAATATCAAGACATTCTATTACCTCGGGTTGACGGCTGAGTTTAAGTTTATATTGCAGACTTGCTGCCAGAGCAGCCCAGCTTTTTTCTTTTTTGTCCTTATCCGAGAAGACTTTTTCTGCGTTTTCTGCGGCCATCTGCATCAGTTGCATGCGTTTCCCGCGCCTGGGGATAAAAAAATCGCAGGTGCCATCTCTAAGCTCCATTAAGTATTCCCGAACCATCTCCTGATCTTCAATCTGCAGAGGCAACAGCACTTCTCGAGGCGGAGTGTGTTGCCGGGAATAATATTGCAGTATGGCCTCAGAAAGCAGAGCTGCATCATCTCCAAGAGGATCAGGTATGAAAAAAGTCTGAGCGCCGGTGACTGCCCCTGCACGGACAAAAAGTATGGCGATACCAACAGCTGCGCCCTGCCGCTTAAGGCCGTAAACATCCTGATCTGCATGGTGTGAGGCCACCACTGTCTGGTGTTCAAGCGTTGTAATCAGGCCGCGGAGCTGATCCCGGTACAAGGCAGCCTTTTCAAATTGCAGCGTTTCTGCAGCGGCCTGCATCTGTTCTTTGAGCTCAGCTTTCACCTGCTCGGCTTTCCCTTCCAGAATATGGAGCACATCTTTAACCATGCCCAGATACACCTCGCGTTCAACCATACCCACACAGGGTGCCAGGCAGCGTTTCATCTGAAAATTGATACATGGGCGTTTTCTGGGACGCACCTTTTTACATCGCCGCAAAGGGAAGAGAGAATAAAGCAGTTTAAGTGTAGCCCGCATTGCTGCGGCCGAGGCATAGGGGCCAAAATAACGGTTGTTGTCACGCAGCTTTTTCCTGGTTACCGTTATTCTGGGCCATTCTTCTGCGGTTGACACTTTGACAAGAGGGTAGTTCTTGTCGTCTCTGAGGATGACGTTATAACGGGGACGATGCTTTTTGATGAGCGAGGCTTCCAGGATGAGTGCCTCTTTCTCTGTGGTCGTCAGGATAGTGTCCACCCGGATAACATGCCTGAGCATCACCTGGGTTTTGGAATGGGACGGGCCGCTAAAGTGTGCGTACTGAGCCAGCCGCTTTCGCAGGTTAACAGCTTTGCCCACATATATGACCTCTTTCTTGCTGAGCATCTGGTAGACACCAGGGCCGCAGCTGATGGTTTTGAGTAAATCTGGCGTGAGAGGTGAGGTGGCAGGTCGTGATTGAGGCATAACCATCAGGCTGCAAACATTATTGAAAGGCCGCTTTAAAAAGGGCCCTGGTATATTCTTTTTGCGGATGGGCAAAGATATCTTCTGCCTCACCTCTTTCAACAACTCTGCCATGCTGCATGACGATTATATAGTCAGCAATAGCGCGTATGGTGCGCAAATCGTGAGAAATGAAAATGTAGGTCATGTGATATTGATTTTGCAATCTTTCCAACAGGTCAAGCACCTGTTTCTGGATAGTCATGTCAAGGGCAGATGTTGGTTCGTCGAGGATAAGCAGTTTAGGCCGCAAGATAAGTGCTCTGGCAATGGCTATGCGCTGCCGTTGTCCTCCGGAAAATTCATGGGAAAAGCGGTGAGCCACTGCCGGATCAAGTTCAACATCAACTAGGGCCTTGTTAATCAGGCGTTTTCTCTCTTTTTTCGTCTTTTCCGGATAATGCACCCTCAACCCTTCGCCAATAATGTTTTCCACTGTCATTCTGGGTGAAAGCGAAGAGTAGGGATCCTGGAACACGATCTGTATCTCTTTTCTGTACGGCCTGAACTTTTGCTGGGAAAGTGTTGACAATCGCACCGACTCGTTTTCTCCATGGTAGACAATATGGCCCGTGTATGAGCATAAACCCAGAATACACATTGCCAAGGTGGACTTGCCAGAGCCTGACTCACCGACTATGCCTAGGGTCTGGTTCTGGTGAATATTAAGATCCACGCGGTCTACTGCCCTGATGATCGATTTTTTTCTTCTGAGCAGACCTTGCCGCTTGCTTCTCAAAGTATAGGTACAGGTGAGATCGCAAAGCTCAATCAGGAGCGGCTTGCTCTTCCGTGGTTTTCGTCTCCCCGGAACAGCGCTCAGCAGTTCTCTTGTGTACTTCATCTTTGGGTCTTTGAAGACAGCTTTGACTGGTCCCTGTTCGACTATTTTTCCCTTATGCATGATTGAAACGGTATCTGCTCTTTTTTTGACCATGGAGAGATCATGAGTGATGAGCAGTACGGCCATGGCATATTCCTGCTGGATGTCATGGATCAGATCAAGTATTTGTTCCTGGATGGTTATGTCCAGCGCAGTGGTTGGTTCATCAGCGATGAGGAGTCTGGGCGAGCAGGCGAGTGCCATTGCAATCATGACTCGCTGCCGTTGCCCGCCTGAGAGCTGATGGGGGTAACAACTCAGGCGATATTCCGGATTGTCAATGCCAGTACGTTCCAGAAGCCTCAAGGCTCTTTTGGCGGCCTTGGCACCAGACATTTGCTGGTGAAGTTTAAGGGGCTCAATGAGCTGGCTTCCGACAGTATACACAGGGTTGAGTGATGTCATCGGTTCCTGAAAAATCATGGCGATGTCATTTCCCCTGATTCTTTTTATTTCCTGCCTGCTCAGCTTGTCTATGTGTATGTTATTGAAAAGGATGGTTCCTTTTGTTTTCACAGACGCAACATCGTCTACAAGGCGAAGAATGGAGAGCGCGGTGACTGACTTTCCCGAGCCTGATTCTCCCACCAGCGCATGGGTCTGCCCCTCTTCAACAGTAAAACAGATTTTTTCTGCTCGAAAATTATTTGCAGCCCGCTCTGTTTTACTGGCAAAACGAAGCGAGAAGTTATCAAGGGTGAGCAGGGGAGGCATTATTCAAAAGGATTGAAGCCAGAGAAACCTGGGTGATACATGTCCTGTGAGTAGTGACGAAATAACCAATCACGGGGTCTGTACTCCTACGTTATTCTCTGTTTCTGACGTGTAACTGGTCACAGGTGCAACAGAATAGGGCAAGCACTCTTTTCCGCTCTACAAGCGTATGCGGGAAAGAGAGATCGGGCAAAGATGAAGTGCCTGTGATCAGTTACGTGACGAAAGGTAAATGTCTATTCATATAAATCATCGACTTGAAAAGGTACCAAAAGATGGTAGAGTGTATCAATCATTATTTTCAGGAAAATCGTCATATTCATGCGATCAGGAAAAATTTATCGAGATATCATCTTATTTATACTGCTCTGCAGCGCATTGATCTGGATGGGATGGCGAGGGGGCGATACCCTTGCCTATAACTGGCACTGGCGGCAGATACCTCAGTATTTTTTCAGGTCAGTCGATGGCAGTATAGTCACTGGCCAGCTCGTTTATGGCCTGATTGTAACGTTAAAGGTAATAGGGCTTAGTCTGGTTTGGGCCGGTTTTTTTGGACTGGCCACGGCCTTATTACGCCTGTCATCCTCCCTTGTCGGCCAAGTCATTGCCAGGGTGTACCTGGAAACCATTCGCAATACCCCGCTTTTGGTTCAGATATTTTTCCTGTATTTTGTCATGGCCCCAATTTTAGATATTGGCAGGTTCTCTACAGCTGTACTTGCTTTAAGTGTATTTGAAGGAGCCTATGTATCCGAGATCATTCGTTCGGGTATTGTCTCCATTGACAGGGGGCAGTGGGAAGCATCTTTCAGTCTGGGCTTAAGCAGAACCGAGACCTATATAAAGATAATATTGCCCCAGGCACTCCGAAGGATACTCCCTCCCCTGACCAGCCAGACCATCTCGCTTGTCAAGGACTCTGCCTTAGTAAGCACCATTGCTGTGTATGATCTGACCATGGAAGGGCGGGCCATAATTGCGGAAACCTTTCTTACCTTCGAGATCTGGTTTACAGTGGCGGCTATATATCTTTTTATGGCCTTGATCGTTTCTTTACTTGTTGCATGTCTTGAAAAATATTATCCCTTGCGAACTTGAAGAAAATACCAGAGACATGTATGTAATAAAGACTCCTCACCGCTCACCCCTCTTTGAACGATCACGACCCGCCGCATAGAGGGGCTATAGCTGCCAATCGTGCTTGTCCAGATATGGGCAACCTGAGAGCAGTTAGACGTTTGAGGTAGGTAAAACCAGAGAGTTACACACCCAGTGAGTAGTTACCCTTACCTTTTTAATAATTATCAATTGCTACTGGAGAAAAACGCTATGAATCGAATCAAACGTACTGTGTTCCTGTTGTTGTTTTGTATAAGTGTGAGTCTGGTACAAACGGGGCAAGCAGCTGACCTCATCAAACAGATTGCAGCGGAGAGCACCATTGAGCAGATCGCCCAGCGTGGTACAATAAGGGTCGGTATGGATATTTTTGAACCCTGGGCCATGAAGAATAAAAAAGGGGAACTGATTGGCTTTGAAATAGATGTAGCCAGAAAATTTGCTCAAGACATGGGGGTTGAGATCGAGTTTGTGCCAACCAAATGGTCAGGTATTATCGGTTCACTGGTGGCGGGAAAATTTGATGTTATTATTGGAGGCATGGCAGTTATGCCTAAGCGGAATCTTCAGATTAACTTTTCCAGCCCGTACTATTACACGATGCAGGGGGTGCTGGCGAACAGAAAGAAAGCGGAAGGCTTCACCCTTGCTGATTTCAACAAGCCTGATGTTATGATTGCTGCTCGTCTTGGCTCAACCGCTGCTGAAGCTGCCAGAAAGGCATTCCCAAAAGCCCGGCTCAGGCTTTTTGATGATGAGCCTTCAGCTGTGCAAGAAGTGCAGAACGGGCGCGTACATGCCATGGTTTCTGATCAGCCTCTACCCAAAAACAAGGCGGCAGAATCGCCAGAGGTATTTATCGCTTTTAACGAGGCGCTCATGAAGGAACCTATCGGCTTTGGTCTGCGCAAGGGAGATGTGGATACCCTGAATTATTTCAACAACTGGATTGAGCTCGTCCGCTCCAGGGGCTGGATAGAGGAACGGTATCATTACTGGTTTGAAACCACAGCCTGGAAAGCAGATCTCTAAGTCAACAGGTTTCCTGCACCGTTACCCCTAATATCTTCATGCGTAGAGTTCAGCCTAAATTGACCCTGCTGGACCTGTTTCTTCTGGCCCTGCTGCTTGCCGCAGCAGGGTATATTATTTTCAAGATCACTGTTTCCTTACAGTATAGCTGGAACTGGTCCGCAATTCCCCAATACCTTTTCCGCTATGACAGGGAAAAGCAAAGATGGGTCGCCAATTATCTTACAGACGGGTTGCTGACTACGATCCGGCTCAGTTTTTGGGCGGGTGCCGCTGCTTTGCTGCTTGGTCTGGTAATGGCGCTTGCCAGGACAGGTACCAGTCTTTTGGGTAAATTGGTTTCTTGTTGTTACATAGAATTCATGCGCAACCTGCCCCCGTTGGTCATTATTTTTTTGTTTTATTTTTTTTTAGCTGATCAGGTTGTGGCTTTTCTCGGACTTGATGCTGTTTATGAAAAAAGTCCGCCTTTATTACAGACCATGTTTGGCTTCTGTTTTTCTCCATCTTCTACTTTTGTGCCCTTTGTTTCTGCCCTGATAACGCTTGCCCTCTTTGAAAGTGCCTATTTTGCTGAAATTTTTCGTTCCGGCATTGAGTCCATAAGCCGGCAGCAATGGGAGGCCTCATACGCCCTGGGGTTGACCAGATATCAAACGCTCTTTCACGTCGTTCTGCCGCAGGCTTTTCGAAGAGTTCTGCCGCCGCTTGCAGGCCAGCTGATTTCACTTATCAAGGATTCCTCCATAGTGTCGGTTATTTCTGTACAAGAGTTAACGTATCAGGGAACACAACTTATGGCTTCCACCTACCTGACCATTGAGGTGTGGACAACGATTGCCCTTCTTTATCTGATGCTGACCCTGCCATGCTCATTACTTGTCAGCCAGCTTGAGCGGCGACTTAACCCGCATTTCTCATGAGCATGTTGGCTTATTTTGAGAAGAAATACGTAGCATGAAATGTCTACTTTTACTTGATATTCCACTTTTCTATGCAATGCACAGCAACTGATCTCACCTACCATACAAGCAGACTTCTGTCTGTCCCCCATGGCATGTTTTGCCGTCATGGAGGCCATAGCCCGGCACCTTATAATTCACTGAATTTCAGTTATCATACCGGTGATAATGAAGAGAACATTACCGCCAATCGGGACATGGCAAGAAAGATTTTGAATCTTTTCCGCTTATACTCAGCTCAACAGGTGCATGCTGACAAGATAGCAATAATCAGTGAAGACAGGGAGGAACAGGAATTGTCAGGTTATGATGCCCTTATTACCAATCAGCCTGGAGCTGGTCTGCTGATCCAGCAGGCTGACTGCCAGGCAGTGCTCCTGTACGATTATGAGAAGAGGGTCATTGCAGCCATTCATAATGGCTGGAAAGGCAGTGTGGTCAATATTATTGGGAAGACTATCAGCTGTCTGCAAAAACACTTCCAGGTAAAACCAGAGAATCTTATTGCTGTGATAAGCCCTTCACTTGGTCCGTGCTGCGCAGAATTTATCCATTACAAGGAAGAGCTTCCTGTATGGATGCACCGATATCAGGTTCAAAAAAATTATTTTGATTTCTGGACGATCAGCAGAATACAACTGATCAAGGCGGGGGTGACCCTTGGCCGGATTGATTCAGCGGGCCTGTGTACACAGTGCAGCCATGACTTTTTTTCCTATCGACGAAGCCGCATGCAGGGAAAGGAAACTGGACGAAACGGTTCCATAATCGGCCTGCCGCCTTCCTGATATTTCGCTATTGACACTCAAAATCACATATCAGGGGCGCATGATCGGAATAGGCAGCGTCAATTACCTGGAAATTGGTCACCCTCACCCCCTTGCTGTGCAGGATATAATCAAGCTCACGTTTAGGGGACCGGCTGGGAAAGGTTGGGTTTCTTGCTGGATTTGCACTGACAAGACCGGTGGCCCCCAAAAATAATTCCAGCTCTCTCTGCCCCCAAAGTACATTAAAATCGCCGGCAAGAATAACCGGTTGGTTCACTTCCCGAATGAGCCGGTAAAGACGTTCAAGCTGGTACTGGCGTTTACGAAAGGTGAGCGAAAGGTGGACCAGAAAGACCGTTACCGGTTCCATGCAGGCCTGAATCACAAGCCGTTTTACCCCCTCGTCAAAGTAATGAAAACGGTGACTTACTATTTCCATATTGGAAAGCACCGCATTCCCCTGTGCCTTAAGCACTGGAACCTTTTGCGCAAGCGAGCTACAGGCGTATTTGGTTTCAATGACATGATAGTATCCGAGCCGGTCAGCTATATTCCGGGCCTGACACTCCTGATCCGTACGAAATGATCCGCTATCCACCTCTACCAGTCCGATAATGTCAGGCTGAACAGAATGGATAAAATTAATTATCTCAAGAAGCCGATTCCCTGAGTACCTGAAGTAACCGGCGAAAGGGAATGGCAGGTGAAAAAGGGTTCCATTTCCAGTAGCGTAGCGGATATTATACAATAGAAAGCGCATGGTAATTACTCACAGAGAATCTACCTTCTTGGTTTCTCCTGCTTTTAGGTCTGTACCTGCGTTCAGGTCGCCCGGATCCGGGCAGGTGTGATCGGCAGCTGTAACTCCACTAGGCGCCAGTTGTGAATGCCCGAAGACAGGTGGCCTGGAAGCAGCTGCAGCATAGAGATCAAAGACGGTGGTTCTCAGCCTTGATTCTGGCGCAAACCAAAGACTCCCTGTTTTTTACTGCTGAAAGCCGGCTTAAATCTCCCTCTTGCCCTTGAAGAGCTTTCAGGATGTTTATTTGCCTTGGCCTGAAATGTCATGGGTTCGTAGCTCTTCCTGGTACTGTAAAATGATTCTACCGGCAATGTGCCTGTCCCCTTGTATTCTTTATATAATTCATAAAAAAGACTGCAATCTCGATAGTAACTTTTCCGCCGTAACCACTTGGGTATTTTTTTTTCTCGGCTTAGCCGATGAAAGGCGGGGAGATTAACCAGCAAAGAGGTGATACCATCCTTGACAGCCCGTTTTACATGAAGCTGCCTTGTTATGTGTGCATCAAGTTGATCGCGTATCTGATGTACAAGCTGTTGATACATTCGGCCTTTCAGTTCAACCGTCAGAAGAGAAAAATGTCTTAAGGCCCAGGGGAGAAGGAGTGCAGCAAAAAGCATGGGTTCAGGCACCTCCACCTGCCTGTTCCCGCTTGACGCAGAATAGAGCCGATCCACCACCTGGAGGATGTTGACGATTTCCTGCCTCCAATTATCATCGGCAGCATACTGCGCATACATGGGAAAAAGAATGTGCCACAGTGAGGTCTGCAGACACAGTTCAGCCCACTTGCTGCATGCTCCCGATCGAAGATCCTTGCCGATTTCATCATGCAGGCGTGAGGATGGACAGAGAACCAGCTTTTCAGCATGAGTCTCAATGGCCGCCAAGGTCTTCGCATCAATGGAAAAGCCTGTTCTTGAGGCATGACGAACTGCACGCATCATCCTGACAGGATCTCTGGTGAAGCGTCGTCCTGGATCACCAACCATCCTGATAATGCCCTTGTCTAAGTCATCGACTCCACCTGTATAGTCGATAATTGAATGGTTTTCCACCTCGTAGAACAGGGCGTTAATGGTCAGGTCACGGCGAAAGGCGTCTTCCTCGAGGGTGCCAAAGGTATTGTTACTGGGCAGCACCTGGTCTGGTTCATTTATATCGTATTCACTCTGCGACCGCAGGGTTGATACTTCAATAGTTTTATTCCCTCGATAAAAGACCTGAACCAGCCGAAATCGACGGCCAATGGTACGGCTGTTTCGAAACAGTTTACGAAGCTGGCCCGGACGGGCATCTGTTGATATATCAAAATCCTTGGGTTTTTTGCCAAGGTACAGGTCACGAACTCCACCCCCGACGAGGTAGCCTTTGAACCCGGCGTCCCGAAGGCGATACAGTACTTTCAGTGCTTCACGATCTATTTGGGATTCGCGGAGCGGATGCTTCGATTCCGGTATAATCAAGGGATACGCTGACGTATCAGCATCATTTTGAACCTTTGTTTCTCTCTCTTTATCCATGTAAACAGCAAAAAAGCGTTGACTTTCCCGGAACGTAACTGCTCTCAGCTTACCTGTCTTCGGGCAGGCTGAAAGCACTTACAGACGTAAAGCAAGTGAAACCAGCCCGGATTTCTCGTGAACATTTTGTCTGATTTGAGAGGAAATACATACAAATGTATGTGATGTCGTTGAGCAGACTCAAATTTCGACAAAGTATTCACCAGAGGCCAGTGAAGGCAGTATCATCTTCGGCAGTATTTTGGCAACACATATACCCAGGTATGATGAGTTACCAGAGAACTATCGAACCTGCCACCGCCTTCACTGATGAGAAATCCGGATCAGGGGCGCACATGCTATGTGAGTAGGTACTTCAGAACAACGTTAAAAGGAGAACCGACATTTTTGCTCAGGCATCTCCCGGTATACCGATTCTGCAGCTTTGACAAAACTATCAAAGATTTCACGTACAGACAAGATATCGTCCATTTTAAACGTATTGGCCCCGGAAAAAAACAATCCCTTTTCTTCGTCTCCTTCACAGGCAGCAGTCAGACGATTGTTGATGCAGTACTTGTAGCTGCATTTTTTTAAGCAGTTAAAGGCACATGTGTCAGACACGTCTTCACCGGCATTCATTTTTTCAATAAACGGCGTACGGATAGCCCGACCAGGCATACCAACCGGCGAGGTAACCAGCTGGATATCTCCCTGGGTGGCTTTTAAAAAAATATCCTTGAATTTCTGAGACACTGAGCATTCTTTACTCAGAACAAATCTGGACGCCATCTGGACGCCATCTGCGCCGAATTTATCCATGAGTTCAGCCACCTCAAAACCATTCGTCACTCCTCCTGCAGCAATAAGAGGCACCTTGGATACAACTTTACGAATCGAGGGAAACATGTCTCTGAGCTTCTTATCTGTACCCAGATGTCCGCCTGCTTCTGAGGCTTCTGCGATGATGGCTGAGGCTCCAAGTTTTTCCGCCAGTTTGGCAAAATTTGGAGACGAAACGATAGAAATTATAGGAATATTCTGCTTTTTCCCGATTTTAAAAATATCACGGGAAAAACCGGCGCCAGTGACGATCATATCCGCACCGGCCTCGATAGAGCCCATGACCAGTTCATAGAAATCCTTCATGGCAAACATGATATTGACAGCAATAATCCCTTCAGTTGCCTTTTTCGCCTTGCGGATATCAGTTTTTAGTTCTTCAACGGGAATACCGGACCCGCCAATGGTACCGATACCACCACACTCAGCGACTGGAACAGCAAGTTCAGAGGTTGATACCCTGATGGACATCCCTCCCTGCACAATCGGTATTTTGGCGATAAACGAACCAATCTTCAATTCAGGCAACTTCATTACTCTTCTCTTTGGTTAAGGTGACAGGGGGAAAAATGAATAAAACAAAAAAATCGTAACCAATCACGGGGTCTGTACTTGAACTGTTATTCTCTGTTTCTGACGTGTAACTGGCTACGGGTGCAACAGCATTGGCCAAGCACCATTTCCCGCAGGTAAGCAAGCGAAGTGAGACGTTCGTGGACAAGAGTATGCGGGAAATGGTGATCGGGCAAAGATGAAGTGCCCGTGATCAGTTACAAGAAATCGGTGAGCCCAGCGAATATACCTCTTTTCAGCTGCTGCTGATTTTAAAAAAACACTATGTACAGTCCTCTTATAGCCTTTTTTGCGGCATTGCGCCACACCAGCTTGACTTATTATCATTTTTACAGTTAAATTTCCAGTTTTGTCACGTGAGAATACTGGCAGTTCAATATTACAGGGTTTTTCAAATAAGCAGCTTTCTTGTTCAGGGTGAGCTGAGAGCAGTTACGAGAAAATTATTGGACAAGATACCCTGTATTAGTCACTGCGCAATGGATAACAGATAATACGGAGTCTTTCATTGAGTATCAAGGCAATAAACGGATTTAAAGATATTTTGCCTGACAAGGCCTTGCTCTGGCAAGAAATTGAATCACTGGCCAGAGATATTTTTCAACGCTACGGTATGCAGGAAATACGGGTACCTCTTCTGGAAAAAACCGAGCTGTTTGTCCGCTCCATAGGTGAGGCAACTGATGTGGTTGAAAAAGAAATGTATTCTTTTCCTGAAAAAGGAATTACCATGCGGCCTGAAGCAACCGCTTCAATCATGAGGGCCTATATTGAGCATGGCATGCACGTGCAGCAGCCGGTCCAGAGGCTGTATACCATTGGCCCCATGTTTCGCCATGAACGCCCGCAAAAGGGTCGGCAGCGGCAATTTCATCAGCTTGACTGCGAAATAATAGGCGCTAAAGAACCGCAGATTGATGCCGAGCTGATAGCCATGGCCCAGGCACTGCTCGACGCCTTGAAAATAGATACCAGCCTGGAGCTGAACTCCATGGGCTGTATATCCTGCAGAGCTCCGTATCGGGAAAAACTGATCTCTTTTCTGACAACGCACCAGGGTGACCTTTGCAATGACTGCCGGAGGAGGACCCGACTGAACCCCCTTCGAGTGCTTGATTGCAAGAAAGACTCCTGCAGGCGGATTGTGCAGAACGCGCCTTCCCTGCTGGACGATCTATGCGAGCAATGCAGCACTCATTTTGCCGTCGTCCAGGAAACTCTGGATGAGCTGGATATTGCCTATACCTTGAATCGTTTCATGGTGCGCGGCCTTGACTATTATACCCAGACGACTTTTGAGTTTCTCTCGAAAAATCTTGGAGCCCAGGCCGCAGTTGGTGGAGGAGGGAGATTCAACGGTTTAATAGAGGAACTTGGCGGGCCTTCAATGCCTGGTATCGGTTTTGCTATGGGCCTGGAACGGCTCGTACTCCTGATGGAGCAGGATACTACCAGGAAACAGCTCTTATCCAAAAGTGATCTGTTCATTGCGGCTCTTGGAAGTGAAGCCATCCGTTCGAGTACACGCCTGATTCATCTGCTCAGGAAAAAAGGTATACTTGCAGCCATGGACTACAGTGGCCGAAGCCTTAAAGCACAAATGAAACTGGCCAATCGAATCAATGCCCGTTTTACCCTCATTATTGGCGACAAGGAGCTTGAGCAGGGGCAAGCGGTGCTGCGTAACATGATAAACCAGGAGCAACAGCCTTTTCTGCTGGACAGAGACAGCAACGAGCAATGTGATCACCTGCTCATGATACTTCGTCCGAATTTCTCGTGAACATGTTGCCGGATTTGAGAAAAAAAACAGAAAAAACAAGTGCTTAAGAAGAGATGCAAGAACGATAAGGTAACTGCCTCCCAGCTCACCCGTCTTCGGGCGACGGGCGGTCACGATTGACCGCATAGAGGGGCTATGGCTGCCAATCATGCCTGCCAGAATTTGAGCAACCTGAAAGCAGTTACAGGATTAAAAGAAAGTGAAACCAGGGTGATACATGCCAGGTGAGTAGTTGCGAATACTTTTGATTTTCGTTTATGCACAAGGTGCCCTGTAATCTCAGGAGACTAATATGGAACCAATGGGATCGCTGACGCGAACACATAACTGTAGTGAACTGACTGTTGAAGACCTTGGCCGGGAAGTAATTCTCATGGGTTGGGTTCTGCGCCGACGGGATCACGGGGGCGTTATTTTTATTGACCTGCGTGATCGCTGGGGCATCACCCAGGTTGTGTTCAACCCGGTGATAAACAAAGATGTTCACGCCAAGGCTCATCAACTGCGCAATGAATGGGTTCTTGCTGTACGCGGCAAAGTCGACAAGCGCCCCGAAGATATGGACAATCCCAAACTGAAGACCGGTTCCATTGAAATCCTGGTTGAAGAACTGCGCATTCTCAATACCAGTGAAACGCCACCATTTCCCCTTGACGAAGAAACGGATGTCTCTGACAACATTCGTCTTCAATATCGTTACCTCGACTTACGCAGACCAGAAATTGCCTCTAACCTGATCATGCGTCACAAGGCACTGCAGGCAATTCGCCATTATCTTAATAATAACGAGTTTCTTGAGATCGAAACACCCATGCTGACTCGATCAACACCTGAAGGAGCCAGGGATTATCTGGTGCCTAGCCGGGTTAATGCAGGTAAATTCTTTGCTCTGCCCCAGTCACCTCAACTGTTCAAGCAGCTCCTGATGATGGCAGGCATGGATCGCTATTTTCAGATAGTAAAATGTTTTCGGGATGAAGACCTGCGAGCAGACCGCCAGCCAGAATTCACTCAGATCGATATGGAAATGAGTTTTGTCAATGAAGAGGATGTTCTCACCACTGTTGAGGGCATGATCAAGGCACTGTTTAAGGCTACCATTGATCTGGAGCTTGAGGAGTCATTCCAGCGCATAACCTATGATGAGGCCATACGCCGGTTTGGCACAGACAGACCAGATAACCGCTTTGGCTTCGAGCTGGTTGACTTGACCGGCATACTCGCGGGCTGTGGCTTTAAAGTCTTTAACACCGTCATTGACAAGGGAGGCGTGGTCAAGGCTATCAATGCCAGAAACTGCGGTAAATTCTCCCGTAAAGACCTGGACTATCTTACCGATTATGCTGGCCGTTTCGGCGCACGGGGCATGGCCTGGATTAAAATAAAGGAGGATGAATGGCAGTCCCCCATCACCAAATTCTTCTCTGCAGCAGAAATTGAGGCTATGGGTGAAGCGCTTGACGCGCAGCCGGGAGACTTGATATTATTTGGCGCAGATAAACCCTCTACCGTGCACCAAGTTCTAGCTGAACTACGGCTTGAACTGGCTCGTCGTCTTGAATTAATTGACGGCAGCACCTATAGCTTCCTTTGGGTTACAGATTTCCCGATGTTTGAGTATGATGAAGAGGAAAAACGCTACTCAGCCATGCACCACCCCTTCACTGCACCCTGTGACGAGCACCTTGACCTGCTTCAAACCAGTCCTGGTGAAGTAAAAAGCCGGGCCTATGATCTGGTTTTAAATGGTAATGAAATTGGCGGAGGTTCTATTCGTATCCACACTCTCGATGTACAGCAGAAGGTTTTTGCTGCGCTTGGCATCAGCGAGGATGAGGCCAGGGAAAAATTCGGTTTTCTCTTGAAAGCACTGACCTATGGAGCCCCTCCCCATGCAGGAATAGCCTTTGGTGTAGACAGGTTGATGATGCTTCTGACAGGCTCGTCGTCCATTCGGGAGGTGATTGCCTTTCCCAAAACCCAGAAAGCGACCTGTCCACTTACCGAAGCTCCGACCCAGGTCAACCGCAAACAGCTCACAGAATTACACCTGCGCCCAGATTGGCAGGAAAAGGATAAACAGGGGTAACTGCTCTCGAATCACCCATCTTCGGGCGATCACGACCCGCCGCATAGAGGGGCTATAGCTGCCAATCGTGCTTGCCCGAATCTGGGCAACCTGAAAGCAGCTACAGGTTT
>PDWJ01002746.1_pt1 | contig 22762 bp, 19 predicted proteins | sample 1430881 | NCBI WGS metagenome assembly PDWJ01 (sample SAMN01162460, study PRJNA174530) | Oral metagenome, whole genome shotgun sequencing project. | biome: Marine environment; feature: Marine mammal; material: Swab sample of the gingival sulcus; isolation source: swab sample of gingival sulcus... | reverse complement strand
AAAAATTCCAGCCCATTTTCCCTATATTTTTGAGCCCATGTCGAAACGGTTTGTATGGTTACACCGACAATTTGACTTACGTTTGTAAAGGTACTACCTCGATTTAATTCGAGGAGAGCCGCAGCTCGTTTATACATTTTGGCAGGTAAATTGCCTTTACTGATTAAGTTTTCCAAATAAGTGCGATCATTTTCACTTAGGGTGACATGTTGTTTTTTCATAGCACCCGTGAGCTTATCTACTTTCTACAAGTAGTCAAGAGGCTTTTTAATCTCTTTTGTTACAGAGTGTTTAGGTGCAGCCACAAAAAACGATTGAACTAGCTTTTTTAAATGTTGCCATTTAGTCACCAATCCGTATTGCTCAATTTCTTCTCGTGTCATGGCGTGAATGTCCTCAGCCAACGCTGCACAAATGGTGAACCAGTATTTCATAGATATACCCTGACGTCCTAAAGAAAATATCTGGCCACTACAGCGTTGATCGCATAGATCGTCACGGCGTTAAGCACGCCCATTATGGCCAGCACGGTAAACCAGATACCGTAATCGAACAGACGCATGGCTACTGATGGCTCGCCAGTACCCAATAGCATGAAGAGCAATGCGATAATCAGGCCAGCGACGATGCCATCGAGTACTATTCGGAGGTAGCGGTTTGGTTGGCTCGTACGGCTCCAGTCGATGTAGGTTGGCACGCGCCAGTAGACGATAGCTGAACAGCAGACTACCGTCACGATGATCCAGAGGAAACCCAGTGGCGGCGGGAAATCTGCACCAACCAGCAGGACAAGTATCCAGAAGAAGAAAAAGACAACCGCATTGGTGGCTGCGATCTTTTGAATCGTCATCTGTGCCTTCCATTGTAGCCTTATGAATTTCAAGAATTATGTGCATAGTTTGCAACTTGAAGGCCAAGTTGGTCAACGGCCGGAACCAAAACCGAGACTAACCTTGAGTGAAGTAATGACGATTATCATCCACCACAGGCTGGCGCAACAGGTTAAAGCCAATTTGCGGGCTGTTGGGATCGCCAAAGGCACGGATGCTATCTGGAGCAACTTATGGTGTGGATGACTCATCCATTGATGTTGTTGCGTTGCCGGCCTCTTGGACTGAAACGGTTTCATCTGCAAAGCGGATGTTCTGGATGTTTATCAAAGTGTCGGTTCCGTCACCAACGACCGTTATGGTGCCGTCTTCGTTGTTGGTGATGGTGTATTCGCTGGCGACGCGTGGGTAAACGGCCGTATTGTTGCCCCCCATCCCATCTAGAACATTGTCGCCGCTGTTGCCACCCAACTCATTATCCTGATCGTTCCCGGTTAAGTTGGCATGATTGCTGCCGGTCAGCGTTGCGTGCAGCATGTATTGGGATTTGTGGGTATACGGTGTGGCTGGATCGAACGTCATGGTAAAGGTGCCGTCAAAGCTGGGATCTAACTGAGCGTTGTAGGTAAGGTATGGGCTAAAATATTTATCCATCAACGCCCAGCCCATCGGATCTTTTGCTTCAATGTCCTCGCGGGTTTTGGCAATGTACACACCCCACATGCCGCCCTCTTCAGGAAATGGCCCCCAAAGACCATAATAGCTGTCGATGACAGCAGCCAGATATTCTTGGCTGAGGCTATTTTCGGCAGAGAGTTCGTTGTACCATTGCTTATCGCTTCTTGCGTCTATTGGCCAGAATTGGAAATTATTGTCAATCGCATTGTTTGTGGCTGCCCTAATTTCTGTTTGGAAATCAGGCAGTGCGCCAGGGCTACTGTTGGGACCATCTACGCCAATGCCTGTATCGTGGACCAGGTGGAGAATTTCTTCAAAGGTAGCATCACGGTGTTCAAAATTGTTGTCAATGTACCAGGCCGAGCCAGGTACAACTAATTCATTTTGATAGAGGTGCTGTCCGTTTACGTTTGGCGGGTTGCCTTCTCCATCAGCACCGTTTAGCAGTAACAGGGTGGCCTGATTGTCACCCATTTTGTTAGCAACGGCCGTTTTGTCTGCACCAAATTGCGAGCCGGGCACATCGGTGAGCCAGAAAATGAGCGTGTTGCGGGCTTGGGTAATCTGGGCATCAGTCAGGTTGGCCTGGGCATAGATGATGATCGGCTTGCCGTTAGGAGCAATTACCTGTGTGTAACGATCAAAGTTGTTGCGGATTTGGCTGGGGAAACTATCAGGAATGGGGGCAGTCTCAGTGATGGACAGCACTGTACCTGCAATGGGAATGGTTGGTGCGCTTTGTTCGCTTGCTGAGCCTGTTTCGGCTGTGTTGCGACAAGCAGCTACCCCGAGTAATAAGATTAATAGTAGAAAGGTTGGTATTTGTTTCATCATTTACTCCAAAAATGTTTTGTTTGCCAAGACTTTACAAAACAAATCCGAAGCAAATGTGAAGCAAACCTGTGTATGCCCTGTAAATCATTAAAGCGGGGCACAACAGCTTATTTCCCCTAAATAGCAACGCTAAAATCATACTTGACTTCTGTATCAGGTACGATTTTAAGAGAAATGTTTAGACTTTACTTTCCGCTAACGCGGCATTGACAAAAAGCTCTGAGCTATAACTCCAAGTGCGGACGGGCGAGATCGGAGCTTTTTCAAGTATTTGGTGAATCCGAAAGTAGTCTCTCAACCCGCCCGCCGCTCAAGCCAGCGTTAATGGTGCGAACTTGAAGCTTGAAAAGTCGGCAAACATCAAACCCAGAGTTTGTTAGCTTATTTTTATTACAGGCTGTTGCTTACGCGCTGAAGCACGAACACAAAGTTCGTCGTGCGCACTTTAGTGCGCTTTTTTTTACGCGCTGAAGCGCCTACTACAAACTAACTTTAAGTTCGTAGTGTGCACTTTAGTGCGCTGTTTTTTACGCGCTGAAGCGCCTACTACAAACCAACTTTAAGTTCGTCGTGTGCTCACTTTAGTGCGCTTTTTTTTACGCGCTGAAGCGCGTACTACAAACCAGTTTTAAGTTCGTCGTGTGCACTTTAGTGCGCTTTTTTTTACGCGCTGAAGCGCCTACTACAAACCAGTTTTAAGTTCGTCGTGTGTACTTTAGTGCGCTGTTTTTTACGCGCCGAAGCGCGTACTACAAACCAGTTTTAAGTTCGTAGTGCGCACTTTAGTGCGCTGTTTTTTACGCGCTGAAGCGCCTACTACAAACCAGTTTTAAGTTCGTCGTGTGCACTTTAGTGCGCTTTTTTTTACGCGCTGAAGCGCCTACTACAAACTAACTTTAAGTTCGTCGTGTGCACTTTAGTGCGCTTTTTTTTACGCGCTGAAGCGCCTACTACAAACCAACTTTAAGTTCGTCGTGCGCACTTTAGTGCGCTTTTTTTTACGCGCTGAAGCGCCTACTACAAACCAACTTTATGCGCCCCAGTGAACGCCACACTGACGTTTGCGCAAATAGACCGGACTTACTTAAAGCCTAATTCAAACCATTATCATAAGTCCAGTTCACTTGAATTGCCCCCTTCATCAAATTACAATCAACAGTAGCTATAACGGTTTGTAGTAACGACTTTTGTCGTTCATCAACCAGTAAAGCGATGGCGACAAACAGAATCAGCTACATCTTACAAGTTACAAGTTCAGTAAGTTTTTGGGAGCTTGTTTGTCTAAATCGCAATATAAAAAATGAAAATGTCATGCTGAACGAAGTGAAGCATCCCGCCCCCAGGGCAGGCAACCCTTCGTTTCACTCAGCATGACCTGCGATAACAGTAAGGAGAGATGTCATGAGTGACAATGGTAAATCTGCAAATGGACAAGGCGAAGTCGGCAGCTTCAAGGTGAAAGCTGGCTTGGCGCAAATGTTGAAGGGTGGCGTGATTATGGACGTAGTGACGCCCGAACAAGCTGTGATTGCTGAAGAGGCTGGCGCCTGTGCGGTGATGGCGCTGGAGCGCGTTCCCGCCGACATCCGCGCTGATGGTGGCGTGGCTCGCATGTCTGACCCCGGCATGATCCGCGAGATCATCCAATCTGTGACCATTCCCGTCATGGCGAAGGCACGTATCGGTCACTTTGTAGAAGCACAAATTTTGGAAGCCATTGGTGTGGATTACATCGATGAAAGTGAAGTATTGACCCCGGCTGATGAAGAACATCACATCAACAAGCACCCGTTCAAAATTCCGTTTGTCTGTGGCTGCCGTAACCTGGGTGAAGCCCTACGCCGCATTGGTGAAGGAGCCGCTATGATACGCACCAAAGGGGAAGCGGGCACAGGTGACGTGGTGGAAGCAGTACGTCATGCTCGCACCGTATTGGGCGAAATCCGCCGCTTGCAGCTCATGCCCGATGAGGAGTTGATGGCTTACGCCAAGACAATTGGCGCTCCCTTTGCTCTAGTTAAAGAAACGAAAGAATTGGGTCGTTTGCCTGTAGTCAATTTTGCAGCTGGAGGCATTGCCACCCCAGCTGATGCCGCGCTGATGATGCAGATTGGCGTCGATGGGGTGTTTGTTGGCTCCGGCATTTTTAAGAGCAACGATCCGGCTCCCCGCGCCAAAGCCATTGTAGAGGCAACTACTCATTACGAAAATGCTGATATTCTGGCAAAAGTTAGCGAAAATCTGGGGGTGCCGATGGTAGGTATCAACGTCAGCAGCTTACCGGAAGGTGAAAAACTGGCGACACGAGGCTGGTAGAAAGCAAGAGGAGTGAGCGAGAGTAAGTGCTTTCCTCTAGCTCGAACCTCTCGCTCTCACCTACGGAGTTTAGTATGAAGATCGGTGTATTGGCGCTGCAAGGGGCATTTATTGAGCATATTCAGATATTGGAAGCGTTGGGCGTGGAAGCTGCTGCCGTACGGCTGCCGGAGCAGTTGGCTGATTTGGATGGTTTGATTATTCCCGGAGGGGAATCAACCACGATTGGCAAGCTGGCACGCATGTATCACTTTATGGAACCACTGGAACAGTTTGCTGCAGAAAAGGCGATGTGGGGCACTTGTGCAGGTATGATTTTCATGGCGAAGGAGGTTGAATCTTCTACTTCGGGCAAAGACCAGCCGCTATTGGCTGTTATGGATATTGCCGTGGCGCGGAATGCGTTTGGACGTCAGGTCGATAGTTTTGAGGCAAGTTTGGACGTGGCTGTGTTTGAAAATGGAGATAGCGGCGCTTTTCCGGCTGTGTTTATTCGCGCACCGCAGTTGTTGGCGACTAAGGGGACAGCTAAGGTGATTGCAACGTTGGCTGACGGAACGGCCGTTGCTGCTCAGCAAGGCAAATGGCTAGTCACCGCCTTCCACCCAGAACTCACAAACGACAACCGCTTCCATCGTTACTTCCTCAAGTTAGCCAGTGAGTAGTGCCTGGCGATTGGCGCCCACTGTCCACGACCCACTACACCTGTCGGGGAATAAGCACCACAAACGATGCGCCGCCATCGAGATTGTTTTCTGCCCATAAACGGCCGTTATGTTGTTCCACAATCCGTTTAGCGATGAACAAACCCAAGCCAGTTCCGGTGCCATTGGTCTTTGTGGTGAAAAACGGCTCGAAGATATTGCCCAGCACCTCAGGATCAATGCCCGGCCCATCATCACTCACCGACACTGCATAATGATCTGATGTCGCTAATTCCCGGGAACACGAGTCAAGATTTGAACCAGGCAGCATGAACCCGGAGGGAACCATCCACGTTTTTATGCGAATCGTGCCACCGGTCTGCTTCATGGCATCGCGGGCGTTGATTAGAAGATTAATGAGTACTTGGGTCAAGCGATTATGATCGCACACGATTGTTTTTAAATCAGCTGCCAAATCTGTTTCAATTTTCACCTGAAATTGACCAGCAAACTGTTGTTTTACTACAGTGAGAGAATCCTCAACGATCTTATTCCAATTGGTGACCGCCTTTTGCAGGGTACCATCCACCGAATAATTGCGCAGCACCTCAACAATGCGCACACAACGCCAGGCGCTTTGTTCCATCATCTGTACATAATGCTGCAAACGTTCCAGACTGAGCGTATTATCATCAATATCAAATTGCAAGTTGGCGCAAGCAGAGGTGATGATGCTTATCGGATTGTTCAATTCGTGGGCAATGCTGGCCGTTAAAGTGCCCATGCCTGCCAGACGCTGCATGTGGGTCAACGAATCATTAAATCGTTCCACGGCTCCTAAATCAGTAATGGAAATTAACTTATGCCCTTCATGTTCAGAGGCGATGGGGGTGATGGTTAACGCTACAGGGATAGAACGGCCGTTACGATGACGCAACCATGTCTCCCGGTAAATCTCCGTCTCCAGGGGCAAACTCAGGGGAAGCAAATTCTCAGGCCAAAACGTTTGGTAAGCCATCCCAATCATGTCGTTACTATCTATGCCTAAAAGGGAAGCAGCCGTTTGGTTTGCTGATGTCACCAGACCCTCTTGGTTGATCACCATCATGCCAGATGAGATATTTTGCAATAAGTGGGCAAAAAACTGAGCGGACTCCACCCTCTTCTCATCCACCATCGAGTTCATTATCATACGGCTCTTTTCCTCTTTCCGCATATACAATATCACACTTGTTCCGTACCCCAGGCAGCCCCCAATTGGGCTGCACATTATTGATCCAGGGAGGCTGTCAGTAGCATACGCTACCTGTGCCGCGGCGTCCGTATGCGAATCGTAAAATCACCGTGAAGGGAGCGTGAAGGGAAGCCAAAGCTGTGCTTGGGAAATAGGGGGTGGGCACGTTGTCAATTGTCACGCCTTAAGTTCCAATGACCTCTGCCAAACGACGGACACCTGCCTCAATTTCTGGTTCACTGAGACCACTAAACCCGAGCAAGAGTGAGGGTGGTGCTGGTTTTTGTAGGTGGTAAGGGGCGCCTGGGTGAACCCCGACATCTCGCGCAGCCACTTGTTGCACAACGGCCGTTTCGTCACAATCTGGCGGCAAATACAACATCACATGCAGGCCAGCTGCTACCTGGGCAAAGCGCACCCGCCCTGGCAGATACCGAGCCAAAGCAGACACCAACGTCTGGCGTCTGTGACCATACACATGCCTTAATTGATTTAAATGCCGTTCAAAATGACCTTCCGTGATGAAATCAGCAATAGCAGCCTGGGTCAGCGTCGGAGCCCCCCTGTCGATGAGCGCTTTGGCCTGCACAAATGGTTTCACCAGAAGCGACGGCAGCACCACATAAGCCAGGCGCAAAGCGGGAAACAACACTTTTGAAAAAGTGCCCAGATAAACAACACGACCTTCACCATCTAATCCTTGTAACGCGGATTGCGGACGCATATCGTAGCGCAAATCACCATCATAATCATCCTCAATGATCAAGCCATCATGCTGCTGCGCCCATTTCAGCAGCTGCAGCCGGCGTGGCAAAGACATGGTGCCACCACGTGGGAATTGGTGCGTGGGCGTCACAAAAGCCAATCGCGCTTTGCTCTGCTCAGGAATTTTTTCAACAGGGAACCCGTCATCATCAACAGCCAAGGCATTCAAGCGGGCTCCGTAAGCGCGAAATAGATCAAAAGCGACAACATAGCCCGGCGTTTCCACCAACACATCATCCCCTGGTTTAAGCAATAAGCGAGCCAAAATATCCAACACTTGCTGTGCGCCACTGACAATGACAACTTGTGCGGGCGTGCAATTAATGCCTCGGTATCGAGCCAGATAAGTCGCCAAAGCCTCGCGCAGCGGTAAAAACCCCGCCACTGAACCATAGCGGGAAAGCATGGCATCATCAGTGCTCAAATAACGCGCCAACAGGCGCCGCCACACATCATAAGGGAAGATTTGGGCAAAAGAGCGACCTATCCCAAAATCAATGGCGGGTTTGTTGTTGACTAAAGTTGATGTCACGGGCGTTGCCAATACGCGATGTCCCCAATCAGATAGCTCAGGCGAAAACGGCCGTTTCTCCGCAAGCAAGGGTAGATTCTCAGCCACATACATGCCCGAGCCTGGACGGCTGACAATATAGCCTTCATTTTGCACCTGTTCATACGCCTGTGTTACGGTGATCCGAGCGACCGCCAACATCTTTGCTAACTGCCGGCTGGAAGGCAGCCGGTAGTCAGAGGTCAACTCGCCTGATAACACAGCCTCTTTGAGCTGCCGGGCAATTTGTTGATAAAGGGGAATCTCGCTCGCCCGCTCTATTGTGATGTCAATCATCATAAATGCTCTCACTTTCCCGGCCAAACCCAGGGTGTGTTCCGCTCCTTGGGTGGGATGCAGCAGCAGCCCTGTGCCAAAAATCGATAGAAAGAGCAAGAAGCAGTATAATGGTGAGTACCATAAAAAACAGATGGCTATCAAAACGGCCGTTTACCATGCTCATATTCACCTTAAACTCACTGTTTTGGCCACAGTAAAAAACATGTCAAAAAAAAACACACACCATTTCCGACAACATGATACAATTTCTAGGCGAAATGGGTCATTGACAAGGATTCTTTTGGCACATTATGCTCAAATAAGTAAAAACAGAAAAGTAATTTGATTAAATGGGAACGACAGTATGCCTTATCGAAGCAGTGACAAGACCCGACAAAAAAAAGATGCCAAACGAACAGCAATGATGCAAGCATCCGTACGTGTCTTTGCCGAGAAAGGTTACCACGCAGCAACCATTCGAGACATTGTGCAAGAAGCAAATGTCGCTGTGGGCACCTTTTACTTTTACTTTCCAGATAAAGAAACATTATTCAGTCATTTATATGAAGAAACGGCTCAATTTTTGTTGCAAACCATTCAACAGGGCATTCAATCTCGGTCATCGCTGCCCCAGCAGATATCTGCTGGCATCCAGGCTTATATCAATATCGCTGTTTTTGAGCCAGCCGTGGTGCATTTACTCTTGATTGGCGGGGTTGGCGCTGTACCAAGTTTAGCGACAAGGAGAACTAAATTTCGAGAAAACTTGACTATGATTTGGCAACGGCCGTTAGATAAGGCCTTGGATCAAGCCAGAATTTTACCGCAAAACACACGGCGAACCGCCGAAGCATTGGCCGGTGCATTTGATGAAGTCGTGTTGAATCTGCTCAATACACCAGAGCCAGAAGCAGCAGCGCAAGAGACAGTGCAGGATCTTGTTGATTTTGCCCTGCGTGCAACTGCTTACACAGGAACGCAGTAGTGGCCGTATAATTTATTTGATATGACCACCCTATCAAGCAAAGCAGTCAAGGAAACTTTGCAATTAAAGTCAAGCCAACATTGGGGACAACGCATGTCTTTTGAATCATTGATAACGGCCGTTGCCACCCAGTTAATCAACCTCACCCTGGATGATATTGACAACGGTATCGACCACACCCTGAAACTCATCGGCGAATTTGTGCAAGCTGACCGCAGCTTTGTCGCTTTATATCGAGGCCAAGCGCTAACAAAGACACACGAGTGGGTTCAAGAGGGCATTTCCCCCCTGCCAAACAATCTCCAAAATCTTTCAGCGACTCAGCTTCCCTGGCTTCTCAGTAAGCTGGAACAAGTCTCCTACATCGCCATCCCCAACATCGCCGACATGCCACCAGAAGCACATTTAGAGCAACAACTCTTCCAGGCCGATGGCATCATGTCTTCTGTGATGGTGTCCATGACCTACCAAAACACCTTCATGGGCATACTAGGATTGGCCATGGAGCAGCAAAGTCGGGTATGGAGCGACGAAATTTCACTCCTAAAAATTGTGGGGGAGATGATCACCAATGTCATCAAGAGAAAAGAAATTGAGCAGCAAGAAAAATTAGCTTATGCGCTGGTGAGAGAGTTAGCCTCCCTCATCCACACTGAAGACATCCTGGATCTTACCACCAACCAACTACAAAATACATTCGGTTACTACCATGCCCAAGTATACCTCTTAGAAAAGCCTGTCAATCCCAGCCAACAACCCAAAGATTTTCAGCAGCTGCGCCTGCAAACTGCCGCTGAGGATATCGGGCCGCGCTTGAAGAATCGTGGGCGTGCCATCCCCATCAATACCACACGCATTATCGTAGCTCGGGCTGCCCGCTCCCAGGAAACAACAATTGTCAATGATGTCAGAAACGTAGATTACTATTTACCAAACCCAGCCTTACCTCGAACTCACAGTGAAGTGGCCATCCCCCTCATCAGCGAACAAGAACTGATAGGCTGCTTAGATGTGCAACATACCAACTCACACCACTTTGATGAAAATGTGATTCGCATCCTGGAAATCATTGCCCATCAACTGTCATCTTCGCTCATAAAAGCGGAATTATTTTCAAGAAACCAGAAACTTGTAGAAGATCTCTCCCTCCTCCAAGCGATTGCTACCGCCTCCACTGAAACTCAAGATGTCGATAGATTGCTTTCCTTAGCAACCACAATCATCCATAAAGCTATTCAAGCAGACGTATTTGGATTTTCCTTATTAGACGATGATTTTGGTTTCTTGCGCGATCACGAATCTTATATTTACCGCGATAAAAACGCGTCATTTTTACGCACCAACCCAGGTGAAGGCATTTCAGGCTATGTTCTCAACACCGGCAAAGCGAAAAACATACCTGATGTTACGCAAGAACCAGGATTTATGGGCGACCCTGATATTCGCTCTGAGCTTTGTGTGCCCATCAAAATTCAAGGGCGTGTCATCGGTGTCATTAAGGCTGAGAGCGTAAGAATTGCCGCTTTTTCAGAACAAAAAGAGCATTTATTGATCACCATTGCCGATTACATTGCTACCGCAATGGAAAGGATGCAGTTATATACCAACGCCCAAAAACAAGCGGCAGAAATGGAGGCTTTGTTAGCAACAAGTAAAGCGATCTCGTCTCTTGATCTTGAACATGTCTTGAATACCATTGCCACAGAAGCTAAAAAACTGTTTGTGGCTGATACCTGTCGCATTCACCTGATAGACTCTGACGGTAAATCAATCCGCTGTGTTGTTGCTTTATCAGATCGACCAGAACATAACATGCTGGGCATTTCCATCAGGATGGGGCAAGGTATTACCGGCAGTGTTGCTCTCAACGGTGTGCCAGAAATCATCGACAATACGCTTTTGGATAGGCGCGTGATTCAGACGCCTGGCACTTATCAGGAGCCAGAAGCGATTGCTTTGGCACCTTTAACCATTCGCCAGCACGTAACGGGTGTCATGGCGATGACTCGTCGGGGAACAGAACGGCCGTTTTCGAATGCTGACCTCGATTTGCTGATTGCTTTAGCGGATCAGGCGGCTGTCGCCATTGATAATGCTCGTCTTTTTGCAGCGGAACGCCGCCAATTAGAAGACCTCACAGTTCTCAACCAAGTGGCCACGGCGGCCGCTCGTTTAGTGAACGAAGAAGAACTGCTCAACAAGGCACTCAACATTGTCCATCAATCCGTCGCTTTAGATAAGTTCTCAATTTTGATCGCTGATAAACACAAGAAGGTCATGCGCGTTTTCTCTTTAAACGAGACCCATCCTCCCGAATTTCCGATGCACCAGGGAGTGGTGGGGCTGGTCATGGCCAATAATCAAGCGCGAAATGTAACAGATTCCAGTCAGGAACCAGCCTATTTCAGATTGTTCCATGAAACCAAATCTGAATTATGCGTGCCAATCAACATCCAGGGTCAAGCGGTCGGTGTTATCAATGCAGAGAGCGTCAAACTCAATGCCTTCAGTGACAATGACGAGCGATTTTTGAAAACCCTGGCTCGGCAGTTGGCCATTGGCCTCGAAAAGATCCGCTTACTGGAAATCGAACAAAAACGCGCGGCAAAACAGCAGCAGTTGGTGAAAATTGGCATTTCGCTGCTAGAAGCGACCAACTTAACAGAATTATGGCCAGCCATGGCATCCGTTGCCCAAGAGGTTCTCCATGCAGACAGAACGGCCGTTTACTTGTATGACAAAGAAACAGACTCCTTAAGTTGTCCATATGCTTTCAATCTCTCACAAGATTACACAGCCGCCCTCAATAAACGCTTCTCACAAGTTCCCGGCTCTAGCATTCTCAACAATCCAAATCCTGTTTTGGTAGAAGATGCGCGAGAACATCCCGGAATGGCGTTGATGAGAGATTATGTATTGGAAGAAGGCTTTTGTTCTTATGCGGTCTTTCAGCTGCCCACGACAGAGGGCACGATTGGCGCCATCACGTTGTATAGAAATAAAGTAGCCCCATTTGATGCTGTTGATCAAGCTGTGGGGCAAACATTGGGATACATCACCTCGGTCGCTTTCCAAAACATTCAATTGCTCACGGAAATACGACAGGCTCTCATTCGAGAACAAGAACTGAATGATATTACCCGTTGGCTCAGCACAGCTCCCAATTTACCGGCTATTCTGGCGACGACAATTCGCAATGCCACCGAACTCATTGGGGCGGATGCAGGCTTGATTGGGCTGGTCATTGATGGCCAAATAATGACATATTACCCGTACAACATTCCTGTGAGCGTCAATCTTCGCCCAGCCCCTAAAGGGATCGGAATCGCGTGGCAAGCTGTAGAAACAGAAGAGTCAATCATCGGACAACAATATAAAGAGCATCCTAAAGCGCTGCTGAAATTCACAAAAGTAGGTGTTCGAGCCTTCCTGGCTGTGCCTATCATGGCGGGTGAAACATGTTTGGGGGCACTGAAATTGCTTAGCTTAACGCCCGGTAAAACATTCAACCGCCGGGATCTGACTCTCGTAGAATCTATAGGACGACAAGTTGGCATTGTGCTGCAAAATCGTCGTTTATACATCGATTTAACGGAGCGTGCCCAAGCCTTAACTGAAGCATTAAAGAAGCAAGAAGAAGCAGATGAGGCAAAGAACACATTTATCCACAATGTGTCACACGAACTGCGCACACCTATCGGCTTAATCAACGGCTATTCAGAACTGATGCAGACAGAGAGCTTGGGTGAGCTAACGCCCGAGCAAAAAAATGCGATGAACATTATCGTCAAACGCATCCATATGTTGATCAATCTCCTTGACGATATGTCTGTTTTGCTGGCGGCCGAAACCCAAGAGTTTCGTAGAGAAGAAATCCGGCCAAATGAACTGCTGCAATCTGTTGTTGATGAATTCCAGCTTGAAGCGGAGAAAACAGAAATCCACTTACAATCAGAAGTTTCTGATGACTTGCCAGCCATCATCGGCGACCCATTCCATCTCCGGCGAGTGTTTGATAATCTTCTGACGAATGCTTTCAAATTCACCCCGCCTGGTGGCTCGATTATTATACGCGGATGGCGAGAAGGCTCGGAATTGAGTATTGAGGTTACTGATACCGGCGCCGGTATTTCACCTGATGAGATGCAAAGGATATTTGAGCGTTTTTATCAAGCAAATTCAAAATCCACTAAACATCACAAAGGGAAGGGTACCGGTTTGGGATTGGCGCTGGTAAAGGAAATTGTCGAAGCTCACCGGGGCAAAGTCACCGTGCGCTCAAGCCCTGGGAAAGGCACAGCTTTTAAGATACGGCTGCCTGGCATTGATTTATAAGCACCTCGTAATTTTATGTCAAGCAAACTCGGACAGATTTATGCTTCTCAGCTTGTACAATAGGATGTGCTGGTACGGCGTCAAGTTAATGCAAATCTAATAAAGACCCTTTACAATCCTCCCGTTTTTGAAATTCAGGCATTCTTTGAATTTCGGAGGATTATCATGACAAATAAAAATATCGCGCCCCAATGGCGCGTTTTCCTAGATCGCGTTGGCTATGAAACGCGAAATTTTTTCAGCCCAATGCAACCCACAACACAAACTGGCATGGGGGCGCTGCCGAAGGACAACCACACGACCTTTCGCGTATGGGCTCCCCATGCAGACAAGGTGTTTGTGTGTGGCAGTTTTAATCAATGGTCGCCCTGGCGCTCGCCGTTAGCCAGTGAAGGCAATGGTTACTGGTCTGGCAACATCTCTCGAGCCGCGAGCGGAGACAGTTATAAATATTTACTGCACCATCAAAATCACGCCCAGCTGCGCACAGATCCTTACGCTGTTGACGTTGAAGGTGCTGAACGAAATGGCATCATTACTGCCATCAAACCAGTGCCAACTGATGATTTCTCAATGCCGCCCATTAACGAATTGGTCATTTACGAACTGCACGTGGGCACGTTTTCTCATTCTGAGAACGATGTGGTGGGCACCTTTGCCGGGGTGATAGCGAAACTGCCTTACTTGCAAGCAATGGGCATTAACGCTATTGAGCTTTTGCCTATCAATGAATTTGCCGGTGACTATTCCTGGGGTTATAACCCGGCTTTCCCTTTTGTTATCACCCGTACTTATGGTGGTAGACAAGCCTTCAAGGCGCTGGTTACCGCAGCACACAAGCACGGTATCGCTGTCATTGTGGATGTGGTGTATAACCACTTTGGCCCGCAAGATTTATCTATGTGGCAGTTTGATGGCTGGCAAGAAAATGACAAGGGGGGTATTTATTTTTATAATGATTGGCGCTCTACGACGCCGTGGGCAGATACCCGTCCTGACTACGGCCGTTCTGAGGTGCGTCAGTTTATCAGAGATAATGTGTTCATGTGGCTGGATGAGTTTGGCGTGGATGGCTTACGCTGGGATGCTACTAATTTCATCCGCAACGTTCACGGCCATGATGGCGATTTTGGTTCAGATATTGCTGAGGGTTGGGAGTTGATGCAGGGGATCAATCAGGAGGTTAAAGCCCGGTACCCGGCTAAGATCGTTATCGCTGAAGACTTACAAAATAACGCCGCTATCACAGATTCAACTGAGCGGGGTGGCGCCGGGTTTACTGCCCAATGGGATGCCCAATTTGTCCATCCAATTCGTCATGCGGTGATAACGGCCGTTGACGAGGCTAGGGACTTAACGGCCGTTTCTGCTGCCCTCACCGCCCAATACAACAACACCCCCTGGACGCGGGTGATCTACACCGAATCCCACGATGAAGTGGCTAACGGGAAAGCCCGTGTTCCTGAAGAGATCGCCCACGGTGACGCCGACAATGTCTTTGCCAAAAAACGGGCCACGCTGGGTGCGGCGTTGGTGTTCACTGCCCCTGGCATTCCCATGATCTTCCAGGGGCAAGAATTCCTTGAAGATGGCTGGTTTGACGACCATGATCCGCTCGATTGGCAAAAAGCAGGGCAGCACGCTGGTATCCTGCAGCTTTACCGAGACCTGATCCATCTGCGCCGTAATTGTGATGGCAGCACTCGCGGTTTGCTTGGCGCCCACATCAACATTTTTCACGCCAACAATGAGGCGAAAATTCTTGCTTTCCACCGCTGGCAAGATGGTGGCGCTGGCGACGATGTGGTTGTCGTGGCCAACTTTAGCAATCAATCTCTCCCGGGTTACACCATTGGCCTGCCCCAGCCTGGCTTGTGGCGCGTACGTTTGAACAGTGATAACGGCCGTTATGACCCTGCCTTCATCAATACCAACTGCCCAGACATCATCGCCGCCCCAGCCCAGGACAACCTGACCACAGACAACATGCCCTGCCTCGGCAATGTTGTCATACCGCCTTACTCTGTCCTCATCCTCTCCCAAGACCCGTAAAAACAAAGAAAATGCTCGACCAGACACCCACTACGATCCCTTCTGAACTACGTGATTTTCCTGAATGGCACCATGGACGGGAGAGGTATGGGGTCTGGGTACTGCGTTGCGATGAGTATAAGGGTATTCAGGAGATGTTCAAGGCTGCCAGGGCGCATCTTAAGGGCTACTTACTGGAACCTTACCATCGTCAGCCACACATCACTCTGTTTGCATGTGGCTTTCTGGTAGCAGAAAATCGGTATAATGATGATGTCACTCAGGCGCAATTGGATGCGCAAGTGCAGGCTTTAGACAAGGCAAATGTACAACCCTTTGAGATTGAGATTGGTCGCCTGAACAGCTTTGCCTCCGCGCCTTTTCTGGAAGTAGGAGATTCTGATGGCGGCATTCCCCGGCTGCGCGAAGCGCTGGCGCATGGTGTCAGCGAGTTCCGCACTACACCTTATCGACCGCACTTAACCGTCGGCTTGTACACAGAGGCCTTTTCCAGTGAGCAGCTGTTGGCGAGCATGGCGGCTTTTTCACGCGAACCGATTCGGTGGCGAGTAGAGCAGGTCACCCTGGCAACGTATCAAGCGAGGGTGCATGCTGGCAAACTAAGCTATGAATACGATGTGGCGCTCAAATCCTGACGGGTTGTTTGCCCCACATTGCCGTAAATCCTTACCTGGTTTGCAGTAACGGCTCTAGCTGCATAGTGGGCTAAGGAGTGACGATGAAATAAATGCATCATCTGTTTCAAGGAACGGTGTTGCGCTGTATCTAAGACATTATGAAAGGTTTGCAATTAGCTCTATCTTTTTTTTCCACACTCCCTTCCTTTTCCAAAAGGTATGTTTATGACGCCGCGCATTGGCGAACGGCCGTTTATTGGTTTCCAGTTGTAGGTGCTATCTTGGGTGGGTTGGTTTGGTTAGTGGGCTGGGGTGCGGGTTTTCTGTTTTCCAGTTGGTTAACGGCCGTTATCACCATTGCAGTATGGGCTGGTCTAACCGGTGGTTTACATCTGGATGGCTTGATAGACTGCAGCGATGGCTTGTTGGCATCTGTTTCACCAGAGCGCCGACTAGAAATTATGCGTGATCCACGAGTGGGTGCATTTGGAGCTTTTGTTTTGGTTCTTTTCTTGTGCTTGAAGATTGGTGCTGTACAGCGCGTTTTAACGACTGGATTTGGTGGGGCAATACCGATTGCTGCTGCTTTAGGCAGAACCGCCACTATTTGGATCGCTAAATATCCGTCGGCTCGTCCTGGGGGGATGGGTGAGATTTTCTCGGCGCAAATTGACCGATGGGGAATATTTACAGCAACAGTGCTGCCGGTTATGGGCTTGTTATTCTTCGGTTGGCGCGGCGTATGGGCTTCCCTCGTGACGATAATTGTTATTTTGAGTGTCGGTCGATTTGCACGCCAGCGTGTTGGTGGCGTTACTGGAGATGTATTTGGTTTATGTGTAGAACTCGTTGAATTGGGTGTCTTGTTAACATTCGCCGTTCAATGGCAAGGACAATAGGATTGATATGGGTAAATTAACTTTTGTTTTGGGTGGGGCACGAAGTGGAAAAAGCGATTATGGTGAAGCGTTAGCACAAAAGCTATCTGATGACGTTGTATTTATAGCCACCGCTCAGGCTTTTGATGATGAGATGAGACGCCGCATTAAACATCATCAAGCGCATAGACCAGCTCATTGGCACACGATTGAATCCCCCACCAATATTGTTCAATCTCTGGCTGAGAAAAAAGCATCGGTGGTCTTGCTCGATTGTATGACGGTATTGGTAAGCAATTTGATTTTGCCGTTAGGGGATGATTTGTCGGAAGAGGCAGCGGAAACGGCCGTTCAGCACGAAGTAAATGAAATCATTGAATTCATACAAAAGAGTGATGACCACTGGATCATTATTTCCAATGAAGTAGGTCTCAGTATTGTGCCAGAAAACCGATTAGCTCGCCTATACCGAGATGTATTGGGGCGGGCTAATAAACAGATGGCTGCCGTAGCCAACGAAGTCATTTTTATGGTGGCAGGGCTTCCCCTGGTGGTAAAAAGTGACAGCCCTGACAAGGGTATTTCAATCTCCGAAATGTGCCAAAGCCCATAGCACAGCTAACTTTATGGCATTTGACTCGTGAAAATGGCGATTATGCAGTTCGCTGGATTTGACGGCGGACAGGTGGCGCGAGGTCATGCCCACGCTTTCGCAAAATGCTTTTGGGGTGATACCCTTTTGCCGAAGCTGTTTCACCGATGGAGACAGTGTAGAATCAATGCAAACCGCGTTCAGGGTGATATCCGCCCAATATGACTTCGCTATCAAAGAGAATGATACCGGGCTTTAGCGGCGGCTTTTGCAGAAACGGCCGTTTCTGATGATCATCCCCCTGGTGGTTCGCGGCAAACAGGGCGGTTCGCAAGCATTGCTGGTAAGGCGCAAAAGCTATACCACTACCTATGAACGTAAAAGCACCATTTATAGTCAGGAAAGTTTGCCTCTGACTATCGTTTGCAAATGCAGCAAGAGCAAATACAAACGCAAAGGCTTATTTCGTTTTGCCTACATCGTGGTCGGAGTGCTCAAACGGCAACCGGCTCAGATAGCTGAGGAGTATCGCCATCGTTTTGGCATTGAAACCAGTTATCGGTTGATGAACATAGTGCGTGCTCGCACCACATGCAAGATAACGGCGTCCCGCCTGTTCTTGGTCGCATTGGCCTTTCTTTGGCTTAACCTGTGGCAATACGTGAAGTGGGCGTATCTGTATGTTTCTAAACCCGGCCCACGAATCGTTTTTCATCACTTACTTCCGTTAGCCCGTTGGCGGCTTTGACTGTGGGAAATGATAAAGTAGCGATTGGGGTTTTCTTTGGTCATTCATATCCCTTTGGAGGTTTGATTTCGATCTACTGATAATGCTCTTTTCGTATTTGCCCGGTTTGCATCGCTATTAGGTCAACAGCATCACCAATCAGAAAACAAGGGCGTTCATCAAAGCAAACCACAGAGCGCTTAAGATTGTAAGATTGCGCATATAACCAGAGAATACGCTCCATGGCAGTAAGGAAAAGATGTGTCATTTTGCCAATCACCCACTGACGTTTCAAGTGGGGCTTCAGTTCGTTTTTTTAAGAATGCGGCCAATTTCAGTGTGTGAAATGGTGCCAATATATCCTAACTCAACTACTTTTAAAAATTCCAGCCCATTTTCCCTATATTTTTGAGCCCATGTCGAAACGGTTTGTATGGTTACACCGACAATTTGACTTACGTTTGTAAAGGTACTACCTTGATTTAATTCGAGGAGAGCCGCAGCTCGTTTATACATTTTGGTAGGTAAATTGCCTTTACTGATTAAGTTTTCCAAATAAGTGCGATCATTTTCGCTTAGGATGACATGTTGTTTTTTCATAGCGCCCGTGAGCTTATCTACTTTCTACAAGCAGTCAAGAGGTTTTGCGATCTCTTTTGTTACAGAGTATTAAAGCGGCGAGAATCACGAAAGGAAAATTTTTTGTTTTTACTATTGCATTTTCCACCACTGCTGCTTCTTGATAATAAAAAAAACAGCAAAAAATTTTTGACTTATGGACAGGCGATATAAGCCGGATTTCCAACGGGATATGGACCCACAGTTATCGTTGGCGTTTGTGTTGCATTTGCAGGCAACATAACCCGAATCGTGCGCTCAAATTTGGTCGAGACGCCGTTTCTATTCCCCAATACAGGTGATAAAGTACATGAATCGTCGACAACAACAGAACTGTTTTCTGGCATCAACTCTTTTCCCGCACAAAAACCTTGTGCAGGTGCAGCGCAAAAATAAACAGCGAGGCTTTCAATATCATCATACCCCTGAGATGAATATTCCGCCTCCAATGCAACTGTATCCAGTACAGTGCGAACCTGAAAACACCAAGTATATACTCCGTCACCTAGTTGTGCCGATTGTGGGTTCAATAAAATATAGCCGGGGGAGGCTGAGGAAAAGTCAGGGAAATTGTCATTCGGATATTGAGGGCAGTTCCTGTATTCTGTGTAGGGGTTATGACCTTCAGGAACCTGCCAATTTGAAAAGGAAATGGTTTCTTTTGTATCTTGATTGTCTGGGATAGGGATTGACTGGGCTGGTTGAGTAGCGGTTATCTGCCTGCCATTACAATCAAGCAACTTATCACCAATAATGTCGCTTTGAATACCTGAACGGTAAACAACATTTACTTGTATATTTTTGCCAGTGGGCAAGATAATATTTACATAGCCGGGCTGCCAGACTTCTTGCCACATAATTGTGTATTCTCGGATTGTGTTTGGCTCAGCCGATAAATCCCAGGCAGATGATTGTTCGATGCCACTGTCAAGCCCGTTTGATATTGCTCCATTGAGCGCACCTTCCAAATTGGCACCACCGGGAACAACTCCCTCTCCAATTGTTACACCCGCTCCTACTTCACCGCCAACTTCCCATTCAATCGCGTAACTTGTTGCAACAGTCATGGATGGGTGTTTAGTGACAGGGGTATTTCCACCGCTGCAATTAGGGATGGTTTCCGTCGTTGGTGACAAATCCCGGATTTCTTGCTGCCCGGTTGGGACGATTGAGCCAACTTCGGAACCTTTTGGTTTCACTGATGAAATACACCCGATTAAAGAGAAGAAGAGGATGATCATGGTTGTGCTTAATTTGAAATTCATTGCGTCCTCCAAATAATAAGTTGCATTGCGAAAGACGGAACCCGCATTATTCAGGGATATACCAATATTCTTCACTGAAACATCGTTTATCCTACGGTGCTAGTAGGAAGAGAATTGTTGCTTTTGATAGTCAGTCGGTATACTATGAAACCACTCCATCAGGATCAACGATAAGAACATCTACAACGGAACACCCATCACCATCTGAACAAGTGCCAGGAATTTTCTGTTGTCTGACCAACTCATCTACTAGAACTTCCGCTTGTGCTGGCGAGCCATAATAGTCACCATGCCAATTCCATGTTGGATTCAACCCAGTGATTTCGTACTGTTGAAGCGTATGCTGAATATGAGTTTGGGGCGGTGCAGCAACTGTCAGGGCATGTCCATCGGCTTCTACCTTAATACCGCTGCCCAATTCTAATGTGTACAAAACTGCATGAGATCGCTCTATTGTCTGCGATATTTCGGCTTTACCATTACAGTTGTTCTGTGGAATAGTTTCTTGAGAGATTAGTCGTTTTTCTTGCTCGCCAGGAAAAATAAATATTTGCGACACAGCACCATTTGATACCTCCTCACCTTCACCGTTGCCATTACTACCGCAAGCGGTAATTATCAGAATTAAAAAAAGGATGCTCAAGTGTCGTTTTTGCATTGTGTTCTCCTGAATTTTATGTACAAATTGGTTCAATAATTACATCAGCAGTTGGTTTTCAAGGTTAAATCCATCCACCTGTTAGTGTCGTAGTCACCATCAATTCAGCTAAGAGATGTGTGAACGATAAGTTCCTGCCTTTACGAGCGTAGATCTTGAAACCCACAATGTGGGTTTTTTGTTTGAAATCCTTGCAAATGATCATCTGGTCTATTTGGATATACATACCACCATGTCCCTACAGCATCTGCTGAAATAGAAGACGGTTCATATTCTGTTATCAATATCCCACAATTTGAACCGTCTGTAGACGGTGGAATCCACCATTCAAGAATAAGGATACATCCTTGTGGAGGAGCTAGCGGCAAAGGTGGAATAGAACCAGTATCAGCGCAAGCGGAAGAACTACCGCTTGTGTTGTTTCCTTCAACTTGGGTCGCTGTGGAACCGTTGTCAGAAAAATTATTGGAGCCTAATGATTCAACAGCACCACCAGAACAGCCGATATTCGCTGGAGCAACTGCTTCAATGCTAAAATCACGGCGGAAGCTGTAGGGAAGGCGCTGTTTAATTTCGCCCATCACTATCAATAATTCGCCGGTGTCCCAGATTTCGAACTGTTGGATAGTGTGTTGTATGTATGAGCCTTTGGCTGCGGCGACGGTTTGGGTACGACTAACAGTATCGGAACGGCCGTATCCTACCTGATAATTCGCTGCTATTTCAGTGCCAACGCCTACTTCGCCAATCTCCGGGATTTTGGCGCGGCCGTCTGCGCTTACTGTGATATCGCTTCCCAGTTCCAGTGTGTACTGAACTGTGTAAGACCGTCCCACTTCTTGAGACAGTTCGGCCGTGCCATCACAGTTGTTCTGTGGAATTGTCTCTTGAGATATGAGCCTCTTTTCTTGCTCACCGGGAAAGATGAATATTTGAGGCAGGGAGCCATTGTCCACTGGCTCCTCACCGCCACCAACACAACCAACAACAACCAACAAAAGAAGTAAAGTTAAAATGATTTGTCTTTGCATGATAACCTCCAGTTGGACTGACAATAAACAACCCGATTAAGGGCGGAGCATTGTCACCGAGCCAGTGCCAGCCGCCCATCTTTCATGTAATAGATTGTGATTTTTGCACAACCATTAGTGCAGTTGGGAGCCTGCCAGTAATAATCTGTGTGGATATTAATCAAATCATCGTAGCTGAGTGATTTGGTACGGGGCAACAAAGTTGCTTTGTTCAATAATCTGCTCAAGAGTGACTGTTTGAGGTGTGGTGGCATCATATACCAGTATACACAGTTGTGGAGGTATAACCAAAAGTTGTGGAGATATTGTCAAATGTTGTGGATGGGTCATGCTAAACGACGGTCTCCACAGGCTTGCTGCTAAAAGAATCTGACGATTTTGGCATGTCGGACAAAATACATGTCTGTCCATCTGGGAACTTCACATTGGCCTGTACTAAGGCCACTAAATGGGCAGAATTGACTTTCCGCCATCGTTTTTCGGCCATCATGAGCAGCTTGAAGGCCATTGCCAGACCCGCTTTCCGTGACCCAGCTCCTTTTGTGACTCGTGTCCGTGCTTTCACAGTTGAAAAGGTAGACTCTATGGCATTCGTGGTACGTAAATGAGGGGTGTGCATAATTCCACGCCCCATTTTGAAGATTTGACATAGCCAGTCAAACTAGGGTTTTTCTAACTCACCATAAGTAGGAGAAACCCAATGGCTAAACCAACGTTGACTGACTATATCACACTTATCTTTACACTATTTGATAAATTTGAACAACAAATGAACCTCGAGTTTAGACAAAACTCGACCAAAGAAATGAAAAAGAGCGGCGTGTGATTTGCACAAACCGCTCAATTGGTAGATTTTTGATGTGTGAAAACCAAA